>Ga0302250_1000030_pt1 | contig 290307 bp, 248 predicted proteins | sample AAG_RA_Asp_MG_FD_193536 | JGI IMG/M metagenome (GOLD analysis project Ga0302250, IMG submission 193536) | Enriched activated sludge microbial communities from anaerobic digester in WTTP, New Holstein, Wisconsin, United States - AAG_RA_Asp | ecosystem: Engineered > Bioreactor > Anaerobic >... | reverse complement strand
GGTTCATCAAACTGATACTCCCACTCGGTTTCAATCTCTATTGTGCTTGTGCTTTCGTTTACTGCTGTCTCTGTGCTTTTTTCCTGAGCAAATAAATTGTTACCAATTAAAAACAATATCATTATTACTTTATTCATAACCCCTCCTGAATTTAATTATACAATTCTTTTTATGCTTCCAGCGTTTATCCCTGTCCCGCTTCTTATCTTAACCCTTACTGTTCCTGTTGTGTTTAACCATTCAAATTGCGGGGGAAAAAACTGTAAGGCCTATATATCCCTTACTACTCATTGCGCATAAAGTATTACTTAGGGTTCGCTGAAAAAGTCTATTTCCAGACTTCCGCATTTTTTAAGACAAAAAAACTTTTCTCATAGGGGAATTTGAAAAATGCCACTTTTTCATGGGCACTACATTGGCTTTGCGGGCTTTCAAAAATCTGTCATTGGGGAAAATAATTGCGTGGGATTCCTTTTTTCAAAAAAATGCAGAAGTCGGGATATCACTATGCGCAGGTATAATGTATAAGAAAAGAATGATATAGCTTATTTTTTTGATATATGTATTGAGGCACATCCGGGAAAAAGTTTTACACAACAAACATCTGAAAAGAAATTCTTTAACTTATCGGCAAATACCATTGCATTAAATCTTAGGGATGATGATTTTAAAAACATATAAGCCTCTCTGTAATTAGGATTAAAAAAATTGACAATCCCTATCATTGTGGAGACATATATATTCATAAAAAAATTCATAAAGCTGCTTTCATAGTTTGTTGTTTCAAGACTTATAAAAAATCCACCATTCTTTAAAACCCTTTTTATCTCTCGGAGCGAACTATTTAAATCCTTATCATAAAAAATATTTCTTGTTGCAAACGATATCACAATTAGATCAAAAAAATTATCATCAAACGGCATATCAGATAACTGAGAATTGACTAAATGTGTTCTTCGAAGCCTTTTTTCTGCAATTGAAAGCATATTTTTATTAGCATCAAGTGCATAGATCTCTGCTGAGTTAAACTTTTTTTCTAACAGCATAGTCATATCCCCTGTGCCAGCACATATATCAAGAACCCTTCGAGGTTTTGGGGTAACAGAGTATATTTTCTTGAGACATATCCTTCGCCAGTATCTATCGAGGCCGAGCGTTATAAAGAAGTTAAAGAATACATACTTTTTATATATAAGATCATAGAGTTTATATACATGAGCCATATCATAGATTTTACTAAAATATTTTAATGAATATTTTTATCAATATTATATAATTTGATTATGGCTTATTATGGTTCACTGAAAAAGTCTAACGAAAGATAATTTTCCAAACGAATAGTTGTCTTGATTATAGTGTATTATTGTTTTAAAAGTGCACGATTTTTAAAGTAATATTGCAAAAAGCATGCATTTTTTTATCTTTCTTTTGGCAATAAGGGCTCAAATAGACTTTTTCAGTGAATCCCAATTTGCTTTTCTGGCATCTGTTTTCTGACTTCTGTCTTAGTGGAGGTATTTATGAAAAAAAATGTAAAGGCAGCAGTGCTTATTGTTATAGATGCAGTTGGCATTGAAACACTCAGTTATCTTATAAAACATTACAATAAAAAAATAAACCTGCCATGTTTATCAGCACTCGGTATAAAAAAGGTTTTGGACAAAGATATAGCAAAAATGATAGATGGAAATATTAAGATGAATATAAAAAGCTCTGCTATATCACTTAACCAATCATCAAAAACAGCAGACAGCCTTATAGGCCATAGGGAGATGATGGGGCTCATAGACAACAACACATATAATCTTTTCCCTGATGGATTTCCGCAAGAGTATCTAAGAAAACTTGAAAAGGCGGTTGGAAGAAAGACTTTTTTTAACAAGATGTGTGGTGGTATAGAAGCCATAGAAAAGAATTATGAGAGGCATGAAAAAACTGGAGATTTGATAGTATATGCGAGCAAGTGTGATCCACTTGTTCAGATTGCTATGAATGAGGATATCATCCCACTTGACGAGCAAAGATTTATAGTCGATACTGCTTTTAAGATAGCAAGGGATATGAACATTCCAATAACAAGAGCAATAGCGAGGAGCTACATAAGACGTAACAACGAAATAATAAGGACCCCCAACAGGCATGATACAGTTATGCCGATGTCATCAAAGTGTTTGATAGATCTGTTAAATGATAAAAAGATATGGACTGTTGCAGTTGGCAAAACGAGTGATTTAGTAAACACAAAGTATTATGAAAAAATAAAGCTGACAGAAAAAGAATTTATAGATCCTTCATTAAATCTTAGATTTCCTCATCCAGCAAAAAAGGATACAAATCCATTCAATGTTCAGGGAACTATAAATGCTATAAAAACATCAGAGTTTATATACAGGCCAGAAGGAACATTTATTTTCACAAACCTTGTTGATACTGACAGTCTTTACGGTCATACGAGGGATATAAAAGGAGCAATAAAATCATTGGAGGAAACAGACAGTTCTATCAAAAAGATAATAGATATGATGAGCGATGACACGCTTCTTTTTATAACAGCTGATCATGGCATGGAGCACAGAGAAGACTACGGGTATCATAACAATGAAAAACTTTTTTTGATCACATGCTCTAAAAAATCGTTTCTGCCAGATATAAAAACTGACATATATCCCGGGCTTACATCAGTTGGTGGTACAATATCTGAGTATTTTAATTTAAGCAAAGAGTATAAAGAAATTGTAAAAGAGCAGGCTTCTGTCAAATAATATATCTTTAATATTAAAATTTTATATATAATTATAAGAGTATGTATTATATAATATCTATCAAACCAGTGGAGAATGGATGATCAAGTTTTTCATTGCATTACTGACATCATTAAATCTAAACGCTTCAAGCTTTAAGGAGCAGAGAACAAATAAAATCTCACCCCTTGCAGACACCATGATATCGATTGAAAAACAGAAGAAAGCCACATCACAGAAAACCATATCAACAATGTCTATCAGAAAAAATAAGTTTAAGGCTTTCAATGAGACCAATTCTAAAAAGAAGAACTGGAGCATCAGAATGAGCTCATATGGCATCCCAAAGCTTTTGAGTGGGGACAGAACAAAAAGATATTATGGAACACCTGAGGGGATATTTAACACATTTATAACCGAAAATAAGGATATGTTGGGTATTGATATTAATAATCTAAAATTAACCACACAATCACAATTTTTAAACACAAAGCATCTTTATTATCAGCAGTATTATAAAAACATACCTGTTGAGTTTTCTTATGTAAAACTGCATCTAACTGATAATGGTGAGATAACTCAATATAACGCAAAATATTATCCTGATATAGATATTGATATCAATCCAAAGACAACAATGGAACAAGCAAGGTTTGCTATATCATCAGAGCTTGGATCTTTTTCAGTTTCAACTTCAACGCTTGTCATATATCCTGATGAGTTAAACAACAGATATTATTTAGCATGGAAAATAGAGATAAATGGCGGGAATGGGAGTATGAATGGTAACTGGGTATATTATATAAACTCTGATAACAACAGCATACTCTTCAAATATGATAAAAGGCAGTACAGCTGTAATCTTCAAGAAGAGACAAACGGAACAGTTAAAGGAATGGTGTATGATATATCACCAGTGCCAGAAGGAGCAGATAATGGTCCGTATTATTGGGCTCCAAAGATACAAGCTCCGATATCGGATCAGTATGTCTTTGCCGGTGGACTCTTGAAATCTACGACTACAAAATCTGATGGAGAATACTGTATAGACTACGGAGAGGGTGATGGGGGAGCTAAGGTGTTTATGACTACTATGGGACCTTATTTTTCGGTTCTTAACTTCAGCGGACAGCCATACTTTTATACGAACGGTTCATATCAGTGGAGGACTACACCTACAAAGCTCAGTGTCCAGTCATATGACAACGATTCTACAATAACCTATGCTCTTTCACCATCATACTCAATAAATACCGGAGAAGCCCTTGCTTACACCGGCCCACTCTTTGATACCCTTAATATTGGAGAGGTTGATAACTGCAGCAATCCAATAGACAATGATATGATATTTGTTCTTGACTCAAACAACAATGCTGTATCCACTTTTTTTGGCAAGGACAAAAGCAACATCTTCGGCGGTCTTATACCAGATCAGTCATACAAAATAAAAATAAAATCAGACCAGTCATTATCAGGAAATTTTGTAATAAACTATTCAAGCTACGTGGTTCTTACAAATCCAGCGGGAAAGGGTAATGGTAACGTAACATTTGAAACACCTGATAATGGAACATCTATAAATGTATTTTATCATCTAAACAGGATAAGAAATTTTATGATGAAGTTCAATTCTAAATGTAGTGGAGGGTGTATTGATCTTAACAAAAGGGTCTCTATTATGTCTCAGGTTTATGGAGATAAAGCCACAGGTGATTGCTATCAACCAAATACGATGTGGAATGCATTTTATGATCTGGATCATGATGCAATATTCTATGGTAAGGGAATTGAGATGGGAGGTTATTATAAGGACTTTGGTTTGGATGGAACGGTTGTAAGACATGAGTATGGTCATCTGGTTATGAACAGGATATACCCAATAATATACTTTGGAGAATTTGGAGCAATATCTGAGGCTATAAGCGACTATTTTTCACTATCATCATTCTGGGATGAGGGTAAGACTCTTACAATGCTTGGTAATTTTATAGGAACAGGTGAGGGGGCTATGAGAGACCTATCAACGATAACCCAAAAAATGCCTGATGATTGGGCTGGTGAGGTTCATGATGATGGTAAGATATTAAGCGGAGCATTGTATAAAATAAGAAAAGGTTCTTACGCTCTTGAACCATTTACATCAGGACCATATAATGGTTTAGACAAGGCTGATCTTTATATCTTCGGTGCATTGTTCTATTTCCCTGATAACTTTGAAAATTTTCTTGAGGCATTGGTTGATACATGCAAACGGATCGAAGACACTGAAACATGTTCTGATGAAAGCAAAATACGAACTGCTTTCAGCGAGCATGGCATTGGATCACAATCAGTATCAGACACACATGAACCAAACAATGGACCTGAGTATGCCACTGACATATCCACATTCAATACAATACAGGCCTATATAGATTATAGTGGTGATGAGGATTATTATGCACTTACATTGAATGAGGGATTGTTCCATGCAAGGCTTTATCTACCTGATTCCCAACAATATCATGGTTTTTACCATGCATATAATATGTTTCTTTTTGATAGTTATAGAAAATATGTAACAGATATATCGCCAGTAGTAGTACCAGCTCTATGCTACTCGGAGAATGTGCCTGACCACTGCTACACAAGAAATAATTATGTTGATCTCTACTATTCAGTGACAAAGCCACAGATATACTATATTGCTGTAACAGGCGGTGTAAATGGCTATTATAACAATGGCCCTGATTTTAATTCACTCCTCCCATACACACTAAACTACGACTCTGACCTAAGATCATCAGTAAATGCAAAATCAGTGCTGAGCAAGTTTGATGAGGATGAAATTGAATTTAGTGTTAAGGTCCCAAAATTTGAGTATCTAAAAGATCTCACTCATAATTGGGACCCAGGAAGTGAGTTTGAGTTCTGCGGAACAGACTGTATAAAAATATTGGATAATAATTTAAATGAACTATCAACTAATTATATAACGGTAACTCCTTCCGATGGCTCAAGCTATAACTCATATGACACCACAGGCAATCCTGTGATAAAGGGTAAGATAAAATTTCAGTCCTATGCCGGAAAAACATTTTCCCAAAGGTATCCTGCTGTTGGAACAATATATTTAAAATTGTATGCAGAGAATCATATGTCAGGAATTACAGGAGATACATTTAACCTTGGGACTTCAAACCCTATCAATTTAACAGCCAATTCAAATTCATTTATATCATACAACAATATAATAAACTCTAATAATGCGACTATGACACTAAAATATGAAACAAAGGAAGCATCAAATATTAAGATTTATGTTTATACTGCAACAGGGCAACTTGTAAAAAAAATATATGAAGGACAGGGTTATGGAAAGATGAGTTTTAGCTGGGATGGAACTGATGATAGCGGCAAAAAGCTTTCAAGCGGCATATACTATATAAAAACAGAAGGAGCAGTTAATAAGGTAGAAAAGGTTGCAATAGTTAGATAAGTTAGTTATTTAGTTATCTGGTTGTTTAGGAAGAAGAAGCATATGAAAAAAAAGAGAAATAGAATAAGAATATACAGCGGAATATTTTTTTTAATTATATTCAATAATAAGTTGTTTTCTAACTCTTCACTTGACATATTAAAAAATGATGTTAGTGCCGGTGTGCTTGGGATATCAGGAGCGTATGCTGTAACAAATGCTGATATATTTTCAACAAACTATAATCCTGCTACACTTGGGTTGCTTGATAGGATGCAGATAGGTGGAAACTATTCTAATGGCTTTGAGGATGCAAAATACTCATACATAGCCTACGGCATGCCCCTGCCATTTAAAGCGATTTCAAATATATCAAACCCTTATATGGCTATATCCATATATGCAAGCAATTTAGGTGACTTTACATATAGACAATTATCATCAGATGGTATTGTATCAGAAAAATCTATGGATGCTGAGAAGGATACGGTTATAACCCTTGCATATGGAGAAAAGGTTGATTCACAGACAGTATATATATCACCATCAGTCAAATCAAAGTTTGAGAGCAGCATTGGCGTAGCTGTTAAGTTCATAAACTCAAAGCTTCTTGATAAATACTCAGCTAATACAATAGCCCTTGACGCAGGATATTACGGAAGTTTTACAGATTTAGGACTTGATTTTGGAGCATCTATATCAAATATGCTTGGTAGCATAAAATACATCAGCGAAAAAGAGGATCTACCATCAACACTTCGAGTAGGATTATCTTATTCAAAACCTACCATAATGGATCAGAGGTTTAAGGTTGCAGCAGAGTTTAATAGATATATAAGTGATAAGGACAACTCACTTACTGCAGGAATAGAATACACATTGGAGAATATGTTTATATTCAGAAGCGGATACAGATTTCTTTCAGACAATAAAGGTTTTTCAGCCGGTGTCGGGCTTTTTGCAGGAGATTTTACCATAGATGTTGCCACAGTATTTTATGATGTTTACAAGTACAGCTCCGTTTCAATAAAATACTCATTTGGTAAATCATATCAGTCAGATAAAAATGAAAAAAAAGAGCTCAAAAAATTCATAAAAACAAAGGAAGAAGAAAAATCAAGGCCAGTTCCACCATCCAAAACAACAAAGGATCAGATAATTATATTTTAATCATCGAGATGTAAACATCAGGATGAAAAACAGATTTAATCAAGATGTAAACGGATTCATCAGGATGGAGACGGATTAAATACACTGATGTAAACAGATAAATTAGTTATTTAGTTATCTCGTTATCTGGTTGTTTGGGAAGAATAATCATCGAGATGTAAACAGATTCAATCAAGACTAAAACGAATAAAAATCAGATGTTATCATTAACCATATCGTTTTTGTTATTCTCTAATTCTGCAGAATTAGAGAATAACAAGATTAAAATATTTTAAAAACCATATGTGAATTTTATCAGAGAACCTCTGGCCAACTTCGTAAGTTGGACAGGTTCTGTCCCTGCCTGCCGAAGCCGCTTTGGCGTAGGCAGGGTCAGAAGACAGAAATCAGAAAACAGAGGTCAGAAAAATAAGGAATTTCCTTAAATTCTGTCCTCTGTTCGCTATTTCGATGAGATTTGTCATTTTCTTCTTAATCTCAACCTGTAGTGACATTGTCCTAAATCTTCATCGTTAGAGTTTTTTCGGCTAACCAACTATCAACTCTTTGCTATCCACGTATACCCAGATAAAACCTTAAAATTAATTTTATAATCCCCCTCAATTGAAACATCACTATTTTTTGATTCTTACAAACCTTAAAAACTTATTGACATCTGATTTGATCTCTGATATTGTATCGTTAATAGTTAAAAACACCTTCATCTTTTCTATCTTACTGTATGACTCAGTATTATGTTCTTTTATGTTGTTAAAAAATTCTTTTATAAACACTACAAACAGTAGTATAAAGAATACTGTAAATGTGGATACAATAACTATATTTTTTCTTTTGGGTTTAAACTTTTTCTCAGGTATTTCAGGCCTATCTATAATCTGTATAACTGTGGCATCCCTTGACTCATCAAGTCTTGCTGCCTCATATTGTTTTAATAATATTTCATAAAGCGACTCATTGTATGTAAACTCCCTCATCTTTCTTATGTACTCAATTCCATATGATGAAACCTTATTTGTAGAAAGTAGACTATCATCGTCTGATGGCAACTTTGACTGAAGCTTTGCTAACTGCTCTTTTAAGGCTTGGATCTCATCAACAAGATTTTTATAATCAGGGCTTTCTCTGGTAGCATAGCTCTGAAGAACCTTCAGCTCTACTTCCTTGCTTGATATCCTTGCCCTTATCAGTGCAGCCTCTTCTATCGCTGATTTTGCTTCATCATCAACCTTTATTATTCCAGTTTTTTGTTGAAATTTTTTAAAATCTTCCTCGCTTAGTATAAGATTTTCCTTTGCAGCTTTGAGCTGCTCCTCATAAAAAAGCCTTCGCTGGGCTGCCTCTGTGATAGCAAGGTTGTTGTTGAGATTTTTTAAGCCATCTATCAAAGAGCCAACTATTTTGCATGATAGAATTGGGTCTCTATCAAGATAGCCTATTGTTAAAATCCCTGATTTTTTGTTTGACTCTATTATTATGCTATCACTCACTTTTTTTCTCAATGATTCTCTATCATCAGTCTTAAGCTTATAAACTTTAAAAAGGTCATTCTTATCTATTACGTAATCAATGACATAATTTGACTTTAAAAAATCAGAATAAATCTCCCCATTGTCCTTAACAGAAGGAATGGATGAACCAGCCATGCCTGCGAAACCTGCTAACTGACCTAAAAGCTGCTGTGACATAGATGTCTGATTCTGAGGTGGAAGAATTTTTGCCGTTGACTTATATATCTTTGGAAGGAGAAGTGATATCACTGCTGAAAGGAAAAAAGCGTATAATGTTGTTTTTATTATAAAGTTTTTGTTCTTTACAATCGGATATATGAGATCAAGGAGATCAATCTCATCACTCTCATCTATATCCATTTTATTCTTTGCATCATCCATAATTAAATTATTAAAACACCTTTATGACCACGCCTGCCGATATAGCTAAGTTGGTTATTATCTGAGTTATATCACGTATCTCTCTTAGCCATGCTATTGTCTCAAACTTTTCAGGAACAACTATTGTATCACCAGGCTCAACCTTTGTTGAACTAAAGAGCCCGCTCTTTGCCTTAGCAGCACTTCCATCATACCTTAATATAAAGGTTCGTCCCTTATCAGCATAGTATGAATATCCTCCGGCCATATCAATATAACTCTTATATGACTTTGATTTATAGACATAGCTTCCTGAAGCCATAACAGAGCCAGATACATTCACTACATCAGACTTCTGAGGTATTATGATCTCATCCCCTTCCTGAAGCTCTATATTATATGTTGAATCCTTTAAATTATCAAGGTTTTCAAACTTTATATAAATCCTGCCAGTTGCCTTAGCATTTCTTATCTGGGCAAGAAATCTTTTTTTCTGTTCATAGACATACTGCTGTGACTGAACATCTTCGGCTGAAAGCGATGAGGATACAGCAGCTGAACCAGATAGCAGCTCCTTCTCAAGCCTGTCAGCTGTCTCATTTATGACTTTCTGCTGATCTGCTTTAACCGACTGCCTTGTAAAAATTATACCCCTCGGATAAGCATTCTTTGTAAACCCTTGAGCCCTCTTAAGAACAGAGTAAAGTCTTTCTCCCTTTTCTATGGGATAAGCACCAGGGCTATTAATCTCTCCAGAGAGATAAACAAGCTTTGGATAATACCACTCAGGTATGCTTTTTATAACTATGCTGTCATAATCCTTTAAAATTAGATTATCCTTTTCATTTCCAGCAATAGCATTCTTAACATTAACCTCCAACCTCTCAGTCTCAACACCCTTATCCGTTTTATTGAATCTTGTTATCTCAGCAATGCCAGAGGCATTTATTAAAAGCCCACCGGCAAACTTTATGACATCGCTAATCCTTGTCTCTCCTTGCTTTATTCCAATCTTGCCGGGATAAACAACCGCCCCATATATGTTTACAGATGTATCAAAGTCAACTATGGACTTGAGCATTATCAGATCGCCATCAGCAAGCTCTATATTTTTTGAAGAATCCTTTTCTATGTCGGAGATATCAAGCTCTAAGTAATCCCTGTATCTGTTATCAAATATACGTTTTATCGATACCTTTTTATTATATGCAGTGTTTAAAAATCCACCAGCCATTTTTATTAGATCAATCAACCTTTCATTTTCTTTTAACTCATATATACCAGGGTTTTTTACACCCTCTCCTATGGCTGCAACCCTGCCAATGGGAGGAACATATATGACATCATCGTTTACAAGCTTTAGATCAGAACTTTTATCTCCATTTATCAAAAAGTTGTATAAATCCATAACTGATATGGTCTTTCCTGAGCGTTTTAATTCTATTTTTCTCATAGTTCCTGTTTTAGCAGGACCACCAGCACCAAACAGTGCAGATATCATTGTTGATATACCGGGAAGAGTATAAGCACCTGGATGCTTTACATTGCCAACGACATATACCCTTATGGATCTTATATTGCCTAATGAAACATTTATATTAAAATCGCTGTAATATCTTGAAATCTCACGCCTTAAAAAATCATTGAGATTCTGGAACTCAACACCAGTAACATTTATCATACCAATCTTTGGAAGATAAATTGAACCATCCCTTTCAACACTTACTACCCAGCGGGCATTCATCCGCCCCCATATATTTATGATCAACTCATCGCCCGGTCCAACCATATAATCAGGTGTTACAGAAATCTTTTGATCAGGAACAAAGGATGATGGTGATTTATAAAAGAAATCGTAACCAAACTGTTTCAGACCGCTGTTTAAAAATGTTTCAAAATATGATGTTTTAGTTCCTTTCAATTTATTACTTAGCTCCAAATATTCCGATTCATCGCTGAACTTGTATGAAAGATCTTCCACATCAGGTTTTGCTGTATTATTAGTATCAGAAGAATCAGAAGGATTCACAGATACCTCAGATGAGTTTATAAGCTGTGAAGCTGATTGATTGTTTAATAATGATGGGCTGTTCTCAGAAAACAAAAAATTAGCTGAGAGAATTAAAAAATAAAATAGTTTTATCATATCAATTATTATACCAAAATAAAAATCAGAATATAAATTTTGTCTCAAGACCAAGGACTGTGGTTGTATTGTTCTCTGGAACTATACGGTATAAGGTAGGCAGTGGATTCGTGTCCTTGTTATTATTTCTTTCAATTCTTAAATATGGTATTATAAAACAATTCCTTATCTTTTTCTGATACTCTGCTTCAATATAATATTTTTCAAGCGAATATTTAGAGTTGGCTTTTTCTGATACAGGCTGCTTCATATAACCTATTTTGTATTTTATTGCATTACTGCCAAATATATGCCTATGACTGAAGTATATATCGTTCAAATCCTTTCCATATGGATAACCCAGAGAAAACCCTTTATATGTATATCCCTCATACCAATATATATGATGTATATAAAAATAATAATTGATATTCGTGAACTCAATATTATATGTATCAGATGATTTGATTATTTCCACACCTGCCTGTCGTGATCTTTTCAGTATGAATGGAAACTTCCATTCTCCACTGTCCTCCTTTTGCCATGGAGCAACAAGATCCGTTCCTATATCCTGATAATATATCTTTAATTCATCAAGCGAATTAAAATATTTTTCTAAATTGAGTGTTATGTCATAGCCACCATATCCATCGCCATCATACTTTGAATACGGTACATTGTCTTCACCACCCAAAAGAAGTTTGGGATACTCCCACAGCTTGTAGTTTGGTCTTCCATCACCTCCATACTCAGATACCCTTGTAAATCCTATGTTCAATATATCAACGGGCTTATAATCTGCTCTTAAAATAATCACCTCAGGATTAGAAACGTCCTTCCTATCCTCGTTTAGCCAGAGATTTGTTAATTCAAACCTCCAGCTCCCCCAGAGTCTAAGCGGTTTTTTATTAAAGATATCAATCATAAGAAGTGGTGGATAATTATTAGAAAGGATTATACTGTTTTTAGATGGCCCTATTGTTTTTGTCATTTTACCGAATGATATAGAAAAAATGTTGTTCTCGTAATTCACATATAATTTATTAAGCTCTAATTTAGATATATCAGGGTTAAGGTTTTCTTTCAACTCATAGTTAACTGATAAATTTTTACCATTATTTATATAACCACTTTGATATGAGTATATATTCATACCCTTTTTAAGATTTATTCCCTCGGCATTTGGAATTAAAACATTGTCATACGATGAGTAAAAAGACTTGATATCAAAAGAATCAATAATCTTTGATTCAGAAAAACACTGTGTAACCAAGGTTACACTCATAATAGCAGTCAAAATTTTCGCTGTTGAATTCATATCTTTTTAAAATTAAAGTATATAATAAATTAAATTTGTTTTAAAATGAATTTTAAAAATTATAAAATATATAAAGGATGAAATACATAAATTTAGTTGTATTTTTTGCGTTTATAAGCGTATTGATAAATATAGTCGTAATTTATTTATGCAAAGAATCAGACATTGGTATTGACGACTTTAAGGGAGATAACCATAAAATACACCACAGAAGGATATCAAGGCTTGGAGGCCTGAGTATCTTTATTCCCTATATCATTTATTTCCTTTGTTTTAATAATAAGTTTTACAGCCTCTACATGCTTTTGGGTTCATTGATATTTATAACTGGATTCTACGGTGATCTGACCAAAGAGTTAAAACCAAGGCTAAGGCTGATAATAATATTTTTCTTGTTTTTAATTCTTTTAATCTTCAGAGAAAAACTCATAATAAATGATATAGGCTTTGGTTTTGACTTCCCTCTCGCATTTGCTATACCATTTACAGCATTTGCATTTACTGGTATAGTGAATGCTATAAACATATCCGATGGTATAAACGGTCTTGCAAGCGGCATCGCTATAATATTTAGCTTTTTTATGTTTTTAACAGCAAGGGAGCTAAAATATGTTGAGATGAGTTATTTATCACTTGCCCTTGTGGGAACAATAACAGGTTTTTTTATAATAAACTTTTTCTGGAAGGGAATATTTTTAGGTGATGGCGGAGCATACTTTATAGGCTATCTATTAGGAACGATATCAGCATTTGTTTATAATTTTAACAGCACAGCAGTTTCTCCATGGTTTTTTGTTGTTCTTTTAGCCTATCCGATAACTGATACACTATTTTCAATGTACAGAAGATTTTACAGAGGAGACCATGTATTTGGTTCTGACAGATTTCATCTGCACACGCTGTTGTACAAAAGATGCTTCAGAGATAACTCTAAGGCTGCGGTCTTTTTAATCATTGTCATATTTGTTTTTTCATATGCAGGATACTCATTTAAAAGCAATACCCCCATACTTATCTCTATTTATACAGTTTTTTTTATAATCTATGTTATCGGATATAAAAGATTACTGCCAAGGATGAATTGAACTGAATATCCACAAAATAAGAAACCTTGATTGCCACAGGCTTTTTAAGATTAAATCAACATTTTGCTAGTAACCTGATTTTGTCCCCGATTTTATACATTACCATTCAAAACCAAAAGTAACCGAAGCGGTTACTTTTGGTTATTCTTCCTAAACAACCAGATAACTAAGTAACCAGACAACCAGCTTTTCTGACCCTGCCTGCGCCGAAGTGGCTTCGGCAGGCAAGTTCTGTCCTCTGACTTCTGTCTTCTCTTTTCTAACCACTGACCACTGTTTTAAGAGCGTCGCCAACAGCACAACTCATCTTTGCTATCTGTTCATAGACAGAGAGTCTCCATCTGTATTCTTCCTCAGCAAGCTTCAAGAGTCTTTCTGCAACATCAGGTTTTGACTGGAAAAGTGATTTAAACCTTACTTCTCCAAGCAGATAATCCTTTAATTCAACAGTTGTCTTCATAGAGCTGTCTATGCTAAGAGGATTTTTCCCCTCTGCTCTCATCTTAGGATTAAACCTGTAGAGTATCCACCTTCCACTTGCAACAGCTCTCTTCTGCTCGTTCATTCCTGACTGCATATCTATTCCATGAGCTATACAGTGTGAGTATGCTATTATTATGGCTGGTCCATTAAACTCCTCCGCCTCTTTAAACGCAGTTATTGCCTGCTGCATATTTGCACCCATAGCTATCTGAGCAACATATACATTTCCATATGTCATCATCATCATACCAAGATCTTTCTTTGGTAACGGTTTTCCACCTGCAGCAAACTGTGCCACTGCCCCAAGCGGAGTTGACTTTGACATCTGGCCACCGGTGTTAGAATAAACCTCTGTATCAAGTACTAAAACCTTTACATTCCTTCCACTTGCAAGTGTATGATCAAGGCCACCATATCCTATATCATAAGCCCAGCCATCACCACCAAGTATCCACACAGATTTTTTTACAAGATAATCAGCAACAGCAAAAAGTGATTTTGCTTTCTCATCCTTCATTGATGAAAGAACTTTTTTAAGCTCATTCACTCTCCCTCGCTGTCTCTCAATCTCTATATAATTATCCTGTTTTGAATTTAAGATATCATCGGCAAGAGTTCCATTAATTTTTGACTTCAACTCATTTAAAAGAGTTACTGCATAGTTGTAAAGACTATCATAAGCAAGCCTCATTCCAAGCCCAAACTCTGCATTGTCCTCAAAGAGTGAGTTAGACCAGGCAGGTCCTTTCCCATCCTCTCTGACGCAGTATGGAGTTGTTGGGAGATTTCCGCCATATATTGAGGAGCATCCTGTTGCATTTGCTATTGTCAGATGATCACCGTAAAGCTGTGTTAAGAGCTTTACATATGGTGTCTCACCACAACCTGCGCATGCTCCCGAAAACTCAAAAAGAGGTCTTACAAGCTGGCTTCCCTTTATTGTAAACCTGTTTGTCTTTTCCGCTCCCTTATCCTTAATTTTTAAGAAAAATTCCCAGTTCTTTTTCTCAGTTTCTCTTAAAGGAATCTGAGGATGAAGGTTGATTGCTTTCTTACCAGTTTCTTTTCCATTAACCCTTTCTTTTCCAGGACAGTTATAAACACAAGCTCCACATCCTGTGCAGTCCTCAACGGAAACCTGAACGGTAAACTTTAGTCCCTTTATATCAGATTTTCCATCTGTATGTTTAAAGGTTATCGGAGCATTTTTCAACTTAGATTCATCATAAGCTTTTATCCTTATAACAGCATGAGGACATACCAATGAGCATATTCCACACTGTATGCAAAGATCTGGCTCCCATACAGGGACATCAAGAGCAATGTTTCTCTTTTCATACTGGCTTGTTGCTGTCGGATATGTCCCATCAACAGGAAACTTTGAAACAGGCAGATTATCTCCGTGATAAGATATCATCTCACAGGTTGTTTCCCTGACAAACTCAGTCATATCATCTGTTATAACACAAGGTTTAAATGGTATGTTTGATGTTACCTTATCTGGATATTTAACCTCTTCAATTGCGGAAACTGTTTCATCAACAGCCTTCCAGTTTTTCTCAACCACATCCATACCCTTTCTCATATATGATTTCTTTATTGATTCTTTTATAGCCTTTATAGCCTCATTTTTTTCTAACACACCTGATATTGCAAAGAATGCTGTCTGCATAACAACATTTATCCTTGATCCCATACCAACCCTTTTTGCTATTTCAGAGGCATCTATTACATAAAACTTTGCTTTCTTTTCTATAAGCTGTTTTTGAACAACACCTGGAAGCTTGTCCCATACCTCAGCTGCTCCATAAGGGCTGTTGAGCAAAAAGACACCACCATCTTCAAGCTTATCAGCCATTTCATATTTATCAAGAAAGCTGAACTGGTGACATCCAACAAAGTTTGCTTTGGTTATCAGATATGGTGCTCTTATATAGTTTTTGCCAAACCTAACATGTGAGGTTGTCAGTGATCCTGATTTTTTTGAATCATAAACGAAGTATCCTTGAGCATAGTTTGGTGTATCCTCACTTATTATCTTCATAGTATTTTTGTTTGCACCAACCGTTCCATCAGAACCAAGTCCATAAAACAATGCTCTAAAAGTATCTTTTGATTCAATATTAAAGTCATTATCAACTACAAGGCTTGTATTTGTTACATCATCTATTATTCCAACAGTAAAACTGTTCTTTGGCTTGTCTGATTTGAGATTATCAAAAATAGCCTTTGCCATAGCAGGATTAAACTCCTTTGAACCAAGTCCATACCTTCCACCCACAACAACAGGCATCGATTTAATCTTGCCTTCCATGAATCCTTTTGTTATAGTGTCAACCACATCCATATAAAGAGGCTCTCCAGGAGCACCCGGTTCTTTTGATCTATCCATAACAGCAATTTTTTTAACGGTCTTGGGAAGAGCTTCTAAAAAGTCATCAGATGAAAATGGTCTGTAAACTCTTACCTTTATAACACCTAATTTCTCATTTTTGTGTTCGTTTAAATACTTAACTGTTTCTTCTACAACATCTCCACCACTTGCCATTATAACAACAACTCTATCAGCATTAGGATCACCAACATAATCAAAAAGATGATATTCTCTTCCCGTTAAATCTTTAAACTCTTTAAATGTTTCTCTTAAAATTTTAGGCATTTCATTATAAAACTTATTTCCAGCCTCCCTTCCCTGAAAAAACACATCAGGGTTCTGAGCTGTTCCTCTCATAAAAGGTGTTTCAGGATTGAGTCCTCTTTTCCTTACCTCTGATATAAGATCATCATCAATAAACTTCCTCATTGCATCAAAAGGAATAACATCAACCATATTGAGCTCGTGCGATGTTCTAAATCCATCAAAGAAATGCACTATTGGAACCCTTCCTCTGAGCGTTGCCTTTTGAGATATAAGAGCAAAATCCATTGCTTCCTGAGGATTTGCTGAAGAAAGAAGTGACCAACCAGTCTGTCTTACAGCCATGATATCGCTGTGATCACCAAATATTGAAAGGGCATGGGTCGCTAACGCTCTTGCCGAAACATGAAAAACTGTAGAGGTAAGCTCTCCTGCTATCTTATACATATTAGGTATCATAAGCAAAAGCCCCTGTGATGCAGTAAATGTTGTTGTAAGAGCTCCTGAGGTTAATGACCCATGAACAGCACCACTTGCTCCACCCTCAGACTGCATCTCAATAACCGATGGAACTATTCCCCATATATTTTTCTCTCCCTTTGATGATTTTAAATCTGCTAATTCCCCCATAACACTTGATGGGGTTATAGGATATATAGCTATGACCTCATTTGTAGCATGAGCAACATAAGCTGCTGCGGTATTACCGTCCATAGCCTGCATATTCTTTGATTTTGACATACTTTGCCTCCGTTAAACAGAAGTCAGAGAACAGAGGACAGAAGTCAGAATTTAAGGAAATTCCTTATTTGTCTTACTTCTGTTTTCTGACTTCTGTCTTCTGACTTCTGACATTTATTTTACCATTTTTGTTAATTTATTACAAATTTAGTAAAATTAAAATTTGGAAGCTGAGCGGCTACACAAGATGATAAAACAGCATCAGAAGTCAGAGCCTGCCTGCGCCGAAGCGGCTTCGGCAGGCAGGGTCAGAAGACAGAATTTAAGGAGATTCCTTATTTGTCTTACTTCTGTTTTCTGACTTCTGTCTTCTGATTTCTGTCATCTGTCTTCTGTTTCCCGGGAGGAATGATGAACAAGCCAAAGAAACCATCTCCACAGATTAAAAGAAATGAGGGAAGGCATCAAGATAAAAATGAAAGAATAAAGAACTTTGATGAGGTAGCATTAGGATTTAATTTAGAAGAAGCATTAATTGAGTCATCAAGGTGTCTTAACTGTAAAACAAGGCCATGTGAAAAGGCCTGCCCTGTCAATATAAAAGTCCCTGATTTTATAACTCATTTATACAATGAAGATATTCAGTCAGCTGTTTTAAAAATCTATGAAACAAGTCTTTTTCCGGCTATATGTGGAAGGGTTTGTCCTCAGGAAAATTACTGCGAGGCAGCCTGCGTTTTAAAAGACAGGTTTGGATCAGTTTCAATAGGAAGGCTTGAGAGATTTGTTTCTGATCATGCAAGAAAAAATAACATGTTAAAGCTTCCTGAATGTGAAAAGGAAAATGGGTTTAAGGTTGCATGCGTTGGAAGTGGACCAGCATCTTTAAGTGTGGCAGCAGAATTAAGAAAAAAAGGGTATGATATAACAGTTTTTGAAGCACTTCACGAGTTTGGCGGTGTTTTAAGATATGGGATACCACCATTTAGATTACCGAGAGAGGTTGTAAACTTTGAAATAGAAAATCTTAAAAAGATGGGGGTTAAATTTATTAAAAATATTCTTATAGGTAAATCCGTTTCACTTGATGATTTAAGACAAGATTTTGATGCAGTCTTTGTTGGAAGTGGTGCTGGACTTCCATCACCACTTGGGGTAAAGGGAGAAGACCTGATAGGGGTTTATAGTTCAAATGAGTTTTTAACAAGAGTCAATCTTATGAAAGGGTATAAGTTTCCAGATTATGACACTCCGATATACGTTGGCAAGCGAGTTGTTGTAGTTGGTGGTGGAAATACCGCAATGGACTCTGCAAGATGTGCTAAAAGATTAGGACCGGAGAATGTTACAGTATTATACAGAAGAACAAAAGCAGAGATGCCCGCAAGGGCTGAAGAGGTTGAAAATGCTATTGAAGAAGGAATAAATTTTGAGTTTTTAACAGCCCCAGTTGAATTAGAAGGTGACGAGAATGGAAGACTTAAAAGGGTTAAATGTATAAGAATGGAACTTGGTGAGAAGGATCAGAGTGGAAGAAGAAAGCCTGTACCGATTAAAGGAAGTGAGTTTTATATAGATACTGATGTAATAATTGCAGCCATAGGCCAGAGTCCTAACCCACTCATACAACAGACAACAAAGATAGAGACCAATAAATGGAACTGTCTTGTGGTAAATGAGAATGGGCAGACATCCATTGAAAACGTTTTTGCCGGTGGCGATGTTGTAAGAGGTGGGGCAACAGTTTTGCTTGCAATGAAGGATGGGAAGGTTGCAGCAAATGCAATAGATGAATATTTAATGGAGGAAAAATGGAATACAAACCTCAGGAAAGATATAAAATAGTTGACAAAATAGATATATCTGATGTGATATCAAAGCATATAATATATGCACCTTTTATAGCATCATCTGCAAAACCGGGAAATTTTGTGATACTTATGAAGGATGAAAAATCAGAGAGGATACCAGTAACACTTGTCGATTTTGATAGAGTTAATGGAACAATAACTGTAATAATCCAGTCAATAGGCAAATCCACTGCTGAGATAAATCTTATGAAAAAGGGCGATAGTTTTTTAAACGTGAGCGGGCCGCTTGGAACTCCTGTTGAGATAAAAAAATGGGGCACGGTTGTTGGAGTTGGTGGTGGGGTTGGTATAGCAGAGCTTTATCCAATAGCAAAAGCATTTAAGGAAGCAGGAAACAAGGTTATATCAATACTTGGGGCAAGGAGCAAAGACCTTTTAATATTAGAGGATGAGACAAGAAAGATTTCTGATGAAGTTTTGATAACAACAGATGATGGAAGCAGTGGTAAAAAAGGTGTTGTAACAGATGCAATAAAAGAGCTTTATACAAGGGGTGAGAAGATAGATGCAGTTTTTACAATTGGACCACTTGTTATGATGAAGTTTGTATCGCTTACAACAAAACCATACAACACTCCAACATTTGCAAGTTTAAACCCGATTATGCTTGATGGCACAGGAATGTGTGGAGGATGTAGGATAGAGATTGATGGACAGTTTAAGTTTGCATGCGTTGATGGCCCTATGTTCGACGCACACAAGGTTAACTTTGACTCACTGATGAAAAGAAACAACGGATTTAAAGATTTTGAAAAGCAGAGCATATCAGAGTTTGAAAGAACACATAAATGTAAAATAGGTCTCCACTGAAACAGATGTCAGAAGTCAGAAAGCAGAAGACAGAATTTAAGGAGATTCCTTATTTATCTGATTTCTGACCTCTGACCTCTGATTTTTGTCTTGCTATATTTAAAACAACCTCAAACGCCTTTTCCATAGAATCAAGTGAAATCCACTCATATGGTCCATGATAGTTGTATCCGCCCGTGAATATGTTTGGTGTTGGAAGTCCCATAAACGAAAGTCTTGAACCATCAGTACCACCCCTTACAGGTTTTATCTCAGGCTCGAGTCCTGCATCCTTAACGGCTTTAATAAGTCTTCTCATAACCTCAGGGTGTTTATCAATTATCTCCTTCATATTTCTGTATTGTTCTTTAAACTCATACTTTATATTTGCAATTGGATACTGCTTTTCCTTTTCTTCTATAATCTTATGAAGCAGTTCTTCCATATACTTTAACTTTTTAAGGCTGTGCTCCCTTACTATTCCACTGGCCTTTGCATAACTTATATCCCCCTTTATTTCATCAAACATTATAAAACCATCATACCCCTCCGTTGTTTCAGGAAGCATATTAGCCGGCCATGATGATATGATCTCAGAAAGAATTCTTACTGAGTTTGCCATCTGATTTTTTGCAGTTCCTGGATGAACACTTTTGCCAAAGACCTCAATACTAACACTATCAGCATTGAATGTTTCATTTTCAATATTTCCTTTCAAATCACCATCTAAAGTATATCCAAAATCTGCATCAAGCTCTTTTAAATCAAGCTTATCAACACCCTTACCAATCTCCTCATCAGGAGTAAAAAGCAATCTTATATCAGGATGCTTTATCTCTGGATGATTTATTAAATATTGGGCAAATGTCATAAGTATGCTTAGCCCTGCCTTATCATCAGCACCCAAAAGGGAATTACCTGATGCTGTTACTATATCATTGCCTATATGATCCTTTAACTGAGGACAATTTTTTTCATCCAGATAGATCTCTTTACCGTCTGGAGATCTACCTATTACTATTTTCCCTCCTCTGTAATTTTTATGGATCTTTGGTTTGACATTTTTACCGCTGTATGAGGGAGCTGTATCCATATGTGCTATAAAAGCAATCTTTTCATTATCATCACAGTTTCGCTCTATTTTTGCAATCACATAAGAATATTTATCAATAAAACAGTTTTTAACCCCCATTTTTTTTAACTCAGAAAGAAGAAGCTTTGCAAGCTTCTTCTGAGAATCTGTTGAAGGATATGTCTTTGATTCAGGGTCAGATGTAGTATCAATCTCACAGTATCTCTTCATTCTTTCAAACAATTTATCCTTAATCTCTTGATTGCTCATATCTCCTCCAATTTTTATGAACTTTTGTTAAATCACAGTTTATCACTTAATTCTATCTAGGGTTCACTGAAAAAGTCTATTTGAACAATAAAACAAGGATTTTCGTTATGAGGCAAGGAAGAACGAGCGAGCATACTACAAAGTAGTCTGTAAGCAAGTTCTGACGAAGCCGTAGTAGAAAAGCATTCGAGTTTATTGCCAAAAGAAAGATAAGAAAAGTGCAAGTTTTTTTTCAACATTACCCCAAAAATCGTGCACTTTTAAAGCAATAATACACTATAATCAAGACAACTATTGATTTGGAAAATTATCTTTCGTTAGAGTTTTTCAGTGAACCCTATCTAATAACATTTTATAACTTTTTTCCAGCATAACTATCAGATCCTCCAAGAGATCATTTACAGTCTCACCAAAATTTGATCTAACCTCTGGTTTTGATATATCAGAATTAGATTTTATGTAAAGCCTTCCAGCACGAAACTCAAATCTGTGATTGTTTGTTTTAAGATCAATAACACTTGATATTTTAAAATCATTGTTATAGATTTCATCCTTGAAAAGACTTCCATTAAACTCAGCTTTAAGATTTAAATCAATGGTATCTTTAATAGCAAGATCATTAGAATATATCTTTTTATAAATATCAGCAAATTTTTTATAACCACTGCTTGACTTAAAACCATTAAAGTTTTTTATTTCAAGATCTATATCAAACTTTCTTTTTAATCTGTTTATATAGAGGTTTATATCAACTTCTTCAAAGCTGTATTTTTGATAGTTAAGATTACTTATTCTTGTATTGTTAAGGCTTATTTCTAATATTCTATCTATTATTTTTATCTTAGAATCTACATCAACATAAGCAAAAAGCATAACATCATTTATTGAAGAATACACATTCGATTTAAGTCTTATATCAAAATCTGATGACTTAATAAAATGATTCATTTCAAGATCAAGATTTTTTAATAAAAGCTCAGTATTGCCATATTTTAAAAGGAGATCAAAATTTTTTATTCTGATCTCCTTTATGTTTATTCTCTGATAGACTGCTTTTTTATCATCTGGAAGAAGTTTTAAGATATCACTAAAATTCCAATCATTGTTTTTGATAAGATTAATATTTCCATCCTCAATATCAATATAATCAAATACTATGTCTGATTTATAAATCAAGGGGATTATATCAAACTTGATTTTAACAAGTTTTGCACATCCAAAGTTTTTTTTACTCATCTTTTTTTCACTTATACAAAAATCATTTAAAACAATCTTATTGGTTGAATAAGAAATGTGCGAAAATGTTATATTTCTTTTGCTTTTCAATGATATATGATTTATTATTTTTGTATTGATGATCCTTTTTATTTTAGTTGATGCGAGATAAACAGCGGATGCTGATAGAACTATAAGTATAATAATAAAAATTAATATTTTTTTTATAAGAAATCCTTTTGATTTTATCCCAATCATATTACATTTAAAACTTTATCACATCATTCTATTTATAAAGAATAATAATAAACCTTGATTGGTTTTTTCTTACCCTTGAGAACTATTTCTTCTGAAAATTCATAACCCTTATTTTTTTTGAGCCTTGCATACGTTGATTGGGAAACAGCAATAATATTTGGTTTAGAATTTGATTCAATTCTTGCAGCAGTGTTAACGACATCCCCTATAACTGTCAAATCCTTTCTTTCAGGTGTTCCTATTTCTCCCTGTATTATTCTGCCACTGTTGATCCCTATCCTTATCTGTACCTTGAAATTAGTCTTTTTCATACATTTATTTACATCTTCAAGTGAACTGAGTATCTCCTTGGCTGCATAAAAAGCATCATTCGGATCTATAAAAATTGCCATCATTGCATCACCAATAAATTTATCTATATCACCATTATACTTCTTTGTTACAACATCGCATATTGAAAAAAAGTTATTCAACATATCAAGGACTTTCTTGTGTGAGTTTGACTCAGCAAACTTAGTAAAATCAACAATATCTACATATAGAACTGTCATATCCTTGATAACAGGTTTGTTTACAGCTTTAGATTTAACCTGTTTATCAAGCTCTGACATCGTTGCACCTGATAAGTATTTTTTTACAATCATTCTAAACTTTTTTTGAATCAATCTGTAGTTTTCATCAAGTGTTATATCACTGAAAACCTCTATTACTCCTATTATATTCCCATCACTATCCTTTAATGGTGATATTTTGGTCCTAACTGGAAATCTGTTTCCAGATTTTTTTAATGGATAAACTTTTTCTGTTAACATCCTGTCTGTATTCATAGATTTGATTGCAGGACAATCATTTCTGCACAATAAATTACCCTTTGCATCTATATGATTTAGTATATTATCAGAACACTTTTTACCAACTACATCATCTGACAAATAGCCTGTAAGCTTTTCTGCGCCCTTGTTCCAGAAAACAATATTTCTTTCTCTATCAATAACATAAACAGCATCAAACATAGTATTGAGAAAGCTAACAAGAACTGATTTCTTATTTCTTAATGCCTCAAATATTATTTTTTTGTCCATTTCAGCTTTAAGATCTCCTCTTCAAATCTCTTCCTGTGATTGTAGGTCTGTTGAATTATATCATTCATAATATTTATATAATTAATTTTTTTTGTATTAATTATGTTCATATAATTTTTTTCGATAACAGAATTTTCATAATCATAGGATATATAAATAGCCTGATCCCTTTTAATCTCCCATCGCTTAAGTTTTTCGATATTAACCTTTATACCTTCTACTATCATTGAAATAGCTTTCTGCGTAAAAATTTTCCCTACTTCAAAACTTTCAGGATCCTCTAAAACAATATATTTTAATTTATCTATATTTTCAGAGTGCTGTTTTTCATCATCCCTTATACTATTCCAGAATGAATCTATTGGCCATGTTTTACCACAAAGGTCATAAAAATCAGCAAGCGATAACTCGATAGTTTTCATTGCATCAAGAACAAGCATTATATTGTTAAGCTCTATTTTATTCATACAACCCTATTATACACAAATTTTATTTTTTTAAAAAAATAAAATACAAACAATGTAAATAAAATTGATAAAATAATATTAATAAATACTGATATGTTAAATGGAGAATTTATGAAAAAAGTCATAATAATAGGCTCTGGCCCTGCTGGATATCCTGCAGCACTTAGGTTGAAATCACTTGGAGCGGATGTAAAAATTGTTGAGAACTGGACATTTGGTGGGACATGCCTAAACCGCGGATGCATACCATCAAAGGCAATATTGGAAGTAGCTCACAGGTATCATAACTTTAAGGATATACTTAGCATGTCGGAAGGAAGTTTTGATGTAAAACTTTCATGGGAAAAAATAAAAGAACACAAAATTAAAGTTGTTGAAGGATTAAGAAGCTCACTTGAAAAACTTTTTACTATGAAAAGAATAGATATTATAAAAGGAAAGGCACGAATAATATCTGAGAAAAAAATTGAGGTTACAAATGGAACTGAAAAAAAAGAATATGATTTTGATAATCTTATAATAGCTACAGGAACAGGACCATCATATCCACCACCATTCAGTGAACACAAAGAAATGCTTACTGACTCTGATAAAATATTTGATATAGAAAAAAAGCCTAATAGATTGATAATAATAGGTGGCGGTGTTATAGGTATAGAAATGGCCTGCTTTTTTAATGTAGCTGGCAGTGATGTCACGGTCATAGACATAATGCCTGACATTCTCCCGTCTGAGGATAAAACAGTTTCAAAGATTCTTAAAAATTCGCTTGAAAAAAGAGGAATTAAGTTTTATTTATCAAAAAAAATTGTTGATATAAAAGCTGATGGGAATGACAAGATACTCATTGATGATACTGGAGAAAGATACATTGCTGATGAGATTATGGTTGCTGCTGGAAGGGTTGCAAATCTTAATGATTTGAATATTGAAGCTGCAGGAATTAAGCATAACAGGTTTATTGAAACAGATATGAAAATGAGAACATCAAACCCTCAGATCTATGCCTGTGGTGATATAAATGGGATATCGCTTTTAGCACACTCAGCGACAAGGCAGGGTGAAATAGCTGCAGAAAACATTATGGGTAAAAACATTGAGTTTGACAAGAACATTGTTCCAAGCTGCATATACAGCTGGCCCGAGGTTGCTAGTGTTGGTCTAAATCCTGATAAGGCAAAGGAAATAGGAATAAATGTTAAAGTAAAAAAATCATACTTTCAGGCTCTTGGAAGAGCTATTGCCTCAATCAATACTGAAGGATTTTGTCAGATTCTGCTGGACAACAATGAAAGGATAGTAGGAGCACAGATAATTGGAGGTCCTGCAACAGAAATTATCCACACCATAGCTCTGGCAATAAAATTTAATATGAAAGCAGATGATTTAAGATCAATTATATTTGCTCATCCCACAATGAGTGAAATAATAATGGAAACACTTAACAGATAATAATTTGTTCATAACTAAAAAATTACAAAAATAGTCTTATATCAAAATTAATATAGGGTTCACTGAAAAAGTCTATTTGAACAATAAAACAAGGATTTTCGTTATGAGGCGAGGAAGGACGAGCGAGCATACTACAAAGTAGTCTGTAAGCAAGTTCTGACGAAGCCGCAGTAGAAAAGCATTGAGTTTATTGCCAAAAGAAAGATAAGAAAAGTGCAAGGTTTTTGCAACATTACCCCAAAAATCATGCACTTTTAAAGCAATAATACACTATAATCAAGATAACTATTCATTTGAAAAATTATCTTTCGTTAGAGTTTTTCAGTGAACCCTAATATAGACGGACTCTAATTAGTTATTTAGTCATCTGGTCATTTAGTTGTCTGGGAAGAATAACCAAAAGTAATCGCATAGGTTACTTTTAGTTTTCAACAATAATATTTATTATTTTAGGTTAAAGATCTATCAGCATTCTGGATTATTAAATCAAAAACTATATCCACAATAATTATAAAAAAACCTTAATTTTTATCCTTTACCATCCTTCATTTTATTGCACTCCCATTGCTAAAAGAATGTTTGAAAACAGCCAGGAGAAAAACATTGAGAACACAAAATTAAATGCAATTACAGAAACCGTTATTTTTTTGCCTAACTCCTTAAAAAGAACAAATATTGATGCTAAACATGGTAGATATGTAACAAGAAAATATGATGAAACAAGCGTTTCCCTCAAACCTAAATTGAATGGTGTTAAAAGTGTTATTGAAACATCCTTCTTCAAAAATCCTAAAATAATTATTGGTGATATTTTTGCTGGGAGCGAAAAAACTGAGTTTAAAATTGGTGCAAAAACCTTTGATATCATATCAAAAAAATTCATTACATCAAGTATGTTTATAAAAAATATTCCACCCATAACAAACGGAACGGCATCCTTTATGAAATTTTTGGTTCTGAGATTGAGTTTAAAAAGAAGATTTTTTAAAACTGGCCTGTGATATGGCGGGATTTCAACAAAAAGATCTTGAGCCTCTCCCTTAACAATTTTGTTAAAAAGAAAAGCACCCAGAACCCCAACAGAAAAAAGAAATATAAAAAATAAAAATGTCCATTTTACAGGATACTTTGAAAGTATGGCAAATATCATTGCAGTCTGTGGCATACATGGAGCGGAAAGGAACATAAGCGAAGCTGCTATAAGTTTTTCCCTTTTTGTCTCAAGTATTCTTAATGAAAATATGCCAGGTACCTTACATCCAAGACCTAGTATAAAAGGAATACTTCCATAACCATGAAGTCCTATCCTGTGAGAAAACTTATCAAGTATCACACTAAGCCTTGGAAGATATCCAATATCTTCAAGAATACCTATAACGATATAAAAAGCAATTATATAAGGCAAAACCACAACAAAAGGCACATAAAGCCCTGTTGTGAGAACTGAAAAACCTTCAAGTGGAGTTATGCTTTTCCCAAAAAGTAATTCTCTTAAAATTCCCGGTGAGATAACAGAATAAAGCTTTTCCACAATCGGCATATAAAAATTATTAAAGAATGGATCAAGGATATAATTTATCAATCCCTCACCTATAAACCTTATGAAATAAAAGCTAAGTATAATAAGTATAAAAGCAAATGGTACAGCAGTCACAGGCGTTGTGGTTATAACCTCCAACTTTTCGAGAAATGTTGGATGTTTGTGAACTATTGTCTCACACTTGGATGATACATCACCTATCATCTTCCATTTATCTAATTTATCATCTGGAACAGAGATCTTAGGAATATAATCATTTATATTTTTAACTATGTTTTTAAATTCGTTATTAAGTAAATCAAAACCTATTCCTGCTGTTGCAACTATAGGTATAACCTTAACTCCAAGGAGTTCTTCAAGTTTTTTAAAGTCAATATTTATACCGCGATTTTTTGCTATATCACACTTATTAACCAAAAATATCATAGGTCTTTTCATTTCAATAAGCTCAAAGGCAAAGAAAAGATTTCTCTCTAAATTGTTCGCATCAAGCACGTTTATTATCAGATCATAATCACCCTTTTTAATTATCTCATCAGCGACCCGATCAGCTACACTTTCCCCAGAAAGCGAATATACCCCCGGCACATCAACGACCTCAAGGTCAATGCCTGCTAACTTTGTTTTTCCACTTAGTATATCAACGGTTGTCCCCGGATAGTTTGATGATATAGCGGTGTATCCTGTTAGATATGAGAATACAACGCTCTTTCCAACATTGGGGTTTCCTGTAAGTATAATTTTCATATCAATTTGTTTGACCTGTGTTCTTTATTGTTTCTTACACACATCTAATTCATTTCCTTTACAACAATCTTTTCTGCCATATTATGACCTATTGCAATCTGAGAGTTTAAAACCTTTATAACAACCGGCCCTTTTGAATAGGAAACAAGCTTTTCTATATCAACTCCTTCATATATACCCATTGAATAAAGTTTTGCTATCATATTCCTACCACCATTTATTTTTATAACCTTCAGCTTCGCATTCTTTGCCTTAGAAAGTGTGATTTCCATTTTCACTCCTCTAATTCTTTTCTTATATCATTAAAAACTGATCTGTTATTTTTTAAATAATTTGTAAGTTTTATAACTTTATCATAATCTCTTTTTTCAATTATGTGTTCAATATAACAAGCATACTTCTGAGAATTTTTACTGCTTATACCTAACATATTAAAAAGCTCTCGAAGAGAGTTGTGTTTATTTATTATAGAAAGGGCTATTTTTCTTCCCTCATCAGTAAGCTTTATATAACCATACTTCTGATGAACAACAAGTTTTCTTTCCTCAAGCTCCTTAATCGCCTTGTTAACAGATGGGAGCTTAACACCAAGAAAATTTGCAACCTCACCAACGCGTGAAAAGCCATTTTTCTCCTCAAAGAGATATATTGCCTCTATATAATCCTCTTTGCTTGTAGAAAGTTTATTCATAAGTTAACCTTGGCTAACTTTATTAACCTAATATAAGTTTATATCTTTTTTTTCTTTATGTCAATAAAAAAAATATTTAATATAATTTTATTTGATTGTTATGGAGGAAGAATGAAATTATTATTATTTATGAGCTTTGTTTCTAATTTTTTTTTATGTTCAGAAAATGTTAAGAGCGGGCTTGATGTGTTAGAAGAAGATAATTTTAATATTCTTAATGGCAAAAGCATCGCCGTTATAGCGAATCACACATCCATAGACTTAAATGGACAAAATATTGTTGACATCCTTATTAAAAACAACATAAAAGTCAAGGCGATATTTTCTCCTGAGCATGGTTTTTATGGTGATATCACTGGCGGATATAACGTTCTTAACTCCACATATGCCTCAATACCTGTTTACAGTCTTTATGGCAAAAACAAAAGACCAGATGAAACTATGCTTCAAGGGCTTGATGCAATTGTATTTGATATACAGGATGTTGGTACAAGATTTTATACATATCTTACAACTATGGGATATGCTATGGAGGAAGCTGGGAAAAGAAAGATAGAGTTCATTGTTCTGGACAGACCAAATCCTGTTAGCTCAGATGTTATTGAAGGTCCAATTCTTAGCAATAGTATAAAATCGTTTACAGCATATTACAATGTTCCAATCAGGCACTCACTCACAGCAGGTGAAATGGCTATTTTTCATAAAACAAAGGATAAAATTGATATAAATCTAACTGTTGTTAAGATGAAAAACTATAAAAGAAATATGCTTTTTAACGAAACTGGACTTCAATGGGTAAATCCGTCACCAAACATAAGAAACCTAAATGCTGCACTGCTCTATCCCGGTATCGGATGTTTTGAATCAACAAATATATCAGTTGGAAGAGGAACAGAATTTCCTTTTGAGTTCTTTGGTTCCCCATGGATGGATAATAAAAAGATATCAGAGGATTTAAACAAAGCAGGACTAGATGGTGTTGAGTTTTATCCTGTTGAGCTAACGCCTGATCATGATTTATATAAGGGAGAAAAGATCAAAGGGGTTCATATCAAAGTCATAGATCAGAGAGCTGTAAGATCTGTTGATATATTTGTAAATGCAATTTATCTGATAAATAAATATCACTCTGATAGGATTGAGATAAGAACTGATGAAATAGCAAAAATGGTTGGTAACTATGATTTTTTGGATATGTTAAAATCTGGAAAGAAACCCAACTACATACTTAAAAAATTTGAAAAGGATATCAACAAGTTTAAAAAATATTTAAAAAAGAATAATATAAAAATCTACTGATAAAAGCTTGACAGTAATAATTATAATTTAATATAATTTATTTAATGATAATAATTCTAAATAAGGTTAAATCGATATGAATCAGAGAAATACACCACAAAAAATAGAAATAAGAAAATATCTTCAGGGTAACACGACACATCCTTCAGCATATAATATATACAATCGTGTAAAGAAGAATCTACCAACTATATCATTTGCTACTGTTTATAACAACCTTCAGAGGATGGTTGCTGACAAAGAATTGATGGAGCTCTATGATGGAGAAAAGAAAAGGTTTGATCCTGATCATTCTCCTCACGATCACTTTTTATGTTTAAAATGTAAAAAGATATATGATCTTCCAAAAATCATAAAGCCATCTAAGATAAAATACAAAAATTTTAAGGTTATATCATCAGTGACATATATCAACGGAATATGCGAAGAATGTATTAAAAAGACAGGGAGGAAATGATGAATGAAAATAATATATACACAGTAGGTAGTCAGTTGGAAAACTTTGAGTTTGAGACATATGATCCAGTTAAAAACTCATTTTCCAGATTCTTATTAAAAGACTCTATGGAACAAAAGAGATGGACAGTTCTTGTGTATTATCCATCTGATTTTACTTTTGTATGTCCTACAGAACTTAAGGATCTGGCAGATAACTATAACGAGCTTTATGATATGGGAGTAAATGTTTTATCTGTAAGCACTGACACGATCTATGTTCATATGGCATGGAAGGCTCAAGAAAAATTGCTGGAGGATGTGAGATATCCAATGGCCACAGATAAAGAAGGAAGGCTTGCCAAAAAACTTTCTTTATACAATATCAATGACTGTGTAGCATACAGAGGAACCGTTATAATAGATCCAAATGGCATCATAACAGGGATAGAGATCAATATAAACAGTGTTGGAAGAAACATGTCAGAGCTTGTAAGAAAGATGAAGGCATTTATATATACATATAAAAAACCGAGAGAGGTCTGTCCTGCCAAATGGGAACCAGGTAAAAAAACATTAAGTCCATCAGAAAAAATAGTTGGAAAAATATACGAAGAACTAAAATAATTTGAGCGAATGAAACCCAAGGGCCGTAGCTGATTACATCAGCTACGGCCTCCAAAAATATTATATCACAAAAAAACATCTTTGGCTTTTTATCTTAGATTTTTTTATGTTGTATAATTTTAATATGCGCTCATAGCTCAATGGATAGAGCGACAGCCTGCGAAGCTGCAGATTCGGGTTCAATTCCCGGTGAGCGCATACGATAATCAAAAACCAAACTGAATATCAAATCTGTTTATATTTCCAAGTTCACCAAACGGGACATATGCATAATTAAAGCTGACATCCTTTGCAATTATACCAAAACCACAGGCAAAGCCAACCATAGAACCTAAGTTGGATGTATCATAACCAAACTTATAACCAGTTCTCAAAACAAAGCTATCGCCTAAAAAATACTCAGCTCCTATGGATGGATAAAACTTTTCATCGTGAACAAACTCTTCAACCTCTGCAACAAGGTTTGCATTTTTAATACTATAAGAAAAACCTGCTTTTATGCTTAATGGTATGTTATCACTCTCGGATTCATACTTCATCTTTGTACCCAAGTTTAAAAGAGCAAATGATATATTTATATGATTTAGATAGTGATAAAGCAACCCAAGATCTAATGCTATAGATTGTGCAGATGAGTCATCTATCTTGGAATTAATAAACTTAAGCGATGCACCAGCACTTAGATTTTCAATAATATTTGGTGCAAAATCCTTTTTCGCATATGAGAATATAAACTCCATATCTGTTGAATCAAAACTTCCCTCAGATGGAACTATTCCAACAGCATCATTAGTCCTTCTTTCTATTGAATCTATGTTAAAGCCTGCAAACCCAAATCCTATATCAGCATCCCTTAATTTAGTCTTGTATGAAAGTATTCCTAACTTTGAATCCTCAAGATATGTTGTAAAACCAAGCCCAAGCTCTTTATCCCTTGCAGAGGTTATGCCAGCAGGATTTGAAAAAATAGAATATGAATCATTGCCAATAGCACTGTATGCACCAGCAAGTGCTGCCTGCCTTGATGAATATGAAAATTTTAGAAAGTTTGCAGCAGTTGTTCCCTCACCGCCATAACAATAAACACTTATTGAAATCATAGAGATAGCAAGCAGTAAGATATATTTTAATTTACAAAACGATTTCATAAAACCTCCTCTAAACAGTTATCAGAAGGCAGAGGTCAGAAGACAGAAAGCAGAAGGCAGAATTTAAGGAAATCCCCTATTTGTCTGTCCTCTGATTTCTGTCATCTGTCCCTGCCTGCGCCGAAGCGGCTTCGGCAGGCAGGCTCTGTCTTCTGTTTTGTCCTCTGATCACTTTACAATTGCCATCTTATGGACTCCACCTATCTTATCACCATTTATATAAGCTATCAAGAAATAAACTCCACTTGCACACTTTTCATTCTTGTCATTCCTTCCATCCCACTCTGAGTAATAAACATATCCACCATCCCTTATTCCTTCTTCAAGTGTTCTTACCTTTTCACCTGCTGTGTTATAAATAACCAGCTTTACATTTCCTTTTTTACCAGCAGGAAGGTGATATTTTATTACAGTTCCATAAGTGGTATAGTTTCCCGTAGTCCAGCTTCCACCATCAGAGCTTATGTTGACAACCTTTGACTTAAGGTTAAATGGGTTTGGGATGTTATATATTTCAAAACCACTGCCAGTATAAACTGTTCCTGTTGGTGGCTTTGATACAAAGACAGCAAATCTACCGGTTTGAGGCGATGATGATGACTGAGGGACAAATCCGCCATCCTTTGCCATAGCGCTCATCCCTAATTTTTTCCTACCGAAAGGAGTTGTCGTATCAGGATTTTTTTCATATGCCTTTGACAGACTCACCACATCAACAGAGACTGTGCCAAGCATCGGATCTACCGTATATGTTCCAGAAACCTCAACCCATTGTCCCGATTCCTCATTATACTGATATATTTTTAGGTTGTTTGTATCCTGAATAACCCTTTCTTTATCATATTTAAGTGTAAGTGTAAAGGCCCTGTTTGGCTCCGCGTTTGATATATCAAGGTCATAAACATCAGATGCCATAACATTGCTTATAGCATCACTCAAACTCATCTCACCCTTAGGTGTTTTAACATTTCTAATTGATGGAAGTGCTGAGAAGAAACCACCAATCAGCTCTCCACCACCAACGCTCATAACCTTTACCTTAGAGCTTATATTAGCTGATGATGTTGCTGTTGATTTTGTAAATGCCCCCGGGTCAAGTTCAATACCACTGTACTCCTCATTATCAGAATCCATATATATATTTCCACCTATATATATCTCATCAGATATATAATTCTCAGACGCAATATCATTTTTGACATCATAGTTTATAATCTTTTCTATCTTATCAACATCCCCAGCAGTTATCCTCAATGTATAATATGGGACAAGCTTTGATACATTGAAACGACCTATATATGTATTGCCCGGTGATTTAACAAGTGCAAGTTGAACTGAGTTATTATTATCAAAGCTGTTGCTGTCATATTTACCGGCAACATACTCACATACAGGAACTGTTAGAAGCTCCTTAGGACTTTTTATATTAACCTCAAGCGATGATTTATCCCTCCTGAGCTTTACATTTATTTGTGGCGGTATATCCACAAAAACTATATCATCGGCAACACTGCCAGATGAAAGTGCTTTAACGAGAATGCTCTGAGTCATCTTTCCAGGATATGTTGCAACAATTCTATAGGTGTGGTTTGCCTCAACACCCTTTATCTCATAACTGCCATCATCCCCTGTTAGTGTTTCAATCTTAGGAACATAGCTTACTCCCGATGTGCTCCTTGTCTCATCATATGCAACTACACTCACACCTGAGGTTACAAAGGTGTTAGGAAACTTTGATATATAAACCTTACCTGTGATTGAAGAAGCAGATTTATTAAGTTTAAAATCAAAGGTTATATCTTCGCTCTGGTTCACAGAAAATTTCTTACCATCGCTCACATATCCATCCTTTGAAAGAGACATTCTGTAAAGTCCAGGTGGTAGATTGTCAAAGGAATATCTTCCATTATTATCACTATAAACAGTTTTTTCAAAGGTTTTATGTGTTATATAAACAGCAACACCACTGAGAGGATTAGAGTTATTATCAGTAATGATACCACTCAGCTTTGATATTGAAATACCTGCTGAGTCAAAATCAAAATCAAAGACAGTGTTACCGTTTACTGTTATCTCTTTTGTAACAGCAGGATAGTTAGGACTCAAAAAAACTGCTGTATAACTACCATTAGGTAGATTTGGTATATAATATGAGGATGAATCTATAAAAATATCATAGATAGTCTGAGAGCTTTTAGATACAACGGCTGACATAAAACTCTGATAAGACTCCCCATCATCCATAAGAGAATGAGACAGCCCTCTCAACTCACCGCTTGCATCATATAACATTACATAAGGGATTAATGATATAAGTTTATCCAGACTATTAGTTTGAAAGAGAGTATCAAAATCCTTCTGAGTTAATATATTTTTACCAGTAATCCTTCCTGTAAGTGATGATTTTCCTATGCTTCCATACAGATTGAAATCACTAATAGGTTGAGCAGATGTTCCAAACAATGGATTTGAAGAGTCCTTCTGTATAACTTTGTTTTTTTCCTTTCCTATAAAGTTAACAAAACTTCTAAATGATATTGGGGAATTATCATGAGACTCAGGATTAAAACTTGAACCCAGTGCCAGATAAAAATCATACTTTCCCTGAGTTAAATATTTTGGTTCAAAATATGATGTAGCTGTATCATAATCTATTATATATTTTGCGCTTGAATCCTTGCCAAAAAGAATATCAGTAATATTCTTACCCTTCATCTCAAATCCAGATGGCATGCTCAAAATAATATAATAATATGTTGTATCTGGCAGGCTTGTAATAGCAGGCTGAACCACAACCCCATCCTGCATCTTAATCCTTACATCAGTAGTTTTGCCCACAACGACAGAAACATTTTCCACAGACGAAACAGGATACCCATCTGTTTCCAATGAAAGGTTGTATAAGCCATTTGGAACAGATAATTCCAGTATAGGATCATCATTTTGATTAAAGATGAAGTTTGTGTCACGATCATATGATTTATCATATGAATTAATATAAACCTTTGGAGGCTCACAGCCTTCATAATTACACTTCGGCATAAATACACTGCCATCAGGTTTAACCACACTTATTTTTAGTTTACCAGCTCTTGTAAGCATAAGACTTGCAGTAGATGTATTACCTTGTGTAAAATCTATATCCCCCAGAGCACTTCTCCTCGCCCACTTGTCAGATATCACATCACACCAATATCTCTTTCCACCTGTAAGTTTAATATTATATGATGTCGTTCCTGAAATAAGACCCGCTGGTAGTTTAACAAGCCTTTGGACACCAACACCGTCATAACTATCTTCTGATATTAAAATAGTAGCATCCGTATCAGTAGCACCAACCTCGTCATAACTTACATTAAGTGTTAAGTTAGCATCTTCCGTTATCGGGTTAGCAAAATCAAATGTATATGGAGAAATTCCTTTGCAAGCACCAGAGCTATCAAGAACCCATACCCTTCCAGCAGTGCATGGATTATTAGGCGGATATGATGGCGATTTGGCACCTGAGCTTGATATAACTATTCTGATATCATCATCAGTTCTATATTCATTATCAGCACCAAAATTTATATTCTTATACATAGGATCCATAGTATATAATCCAACATTACCATCCTTAAGCCCATCTATCTTAAAATATCCGCTCGAATCAGTAACAAAATAGCTGTTAATCCATGACATCTCATTATAGTTGCCAGAAGGAGCATAGCTGTCATCACCTGTGAAATTAAAGTTGTTGCTATCATAACCACCTGCTTGAACCTTTACACCAGAAAGTGGAATACCATTATATGTTATATAACCTGATATGGTATATGTTGCCGGCATTAAAACGTAGGTCATATTATATGAAGATGGTAGGTAAGCCATATTCCATATATCTATATAACCCTTCTTTGTTATGTTAAGCTGAACATTGTTATAGCCTATATCAGATGTAGAGTTATAGAAACTGAACTTACCATTGACATCAGTATATTGAACAGAATCAAAATTACCGGTGGAGATCTCAACCCTCGCATTTGATACAGGATTATTAAGAGTGTCTACAACTATACCACTCAGTATCGCAATGCTCTGCTTTGTCTGGTCATTATAGCTACCGCCCGAGACCACAGCAGATGAAAAATCCATATAATAATCTGCAGTGGCTGCACAGGTTGATGGAAACTCTGAATAAACTATATCGGTCTTTGATAGTATTCCAGGTATTGATACATCTATCTTATATTTACCAGTTGATAGCTTCGGAACATTATATATGTCAACTGTTACGAGAGTATCTGTTGCCTTTACAAAATTAAGTGATATTATTTCATTTGTCCCCAATGTTATTAATGATACACTCAAAGGATAACCCGGTTTAACATTGTTAACCACAGCCCTGAAGGTATATGTTGAAGTATTAATTGATGAAAATGAATAATTAAGCGTTGTATCAGAATTAAATGCTTTTAAAAATCTCTGATATGGATCTGCAACCTGCTGCTTAACTGTTGGTGAAAATCTTGATGTTGATATCGAGATGATATAAGGCACATTATTAAGAACCCTTGATGTAATCTTTCCAGATGAGTCAGTCATCCCTGCAAATTTTATCTTACCAATATCAACTGTCCCAGTTTCTGAAGGAATGAATGATACATAGGCATTGCTCAAAGGAGCATTGGATGTACTTGTAACAACCATATTAACCGTTGAGGTGTTATCTCGAAGAATATCGTTTATCTTTTTCTTTTCTATTTTTCCATTTGATGTGGATGCAATTCCTGAAAGCTGTTTTATATCACTAACAAAATAAATAGAATCTCCATCATTTATAGCTGACTGATATATTATATTGTTGCTTTTATCCTCAGTATAAATAAAAATGGAAGTGATATCAAGAGTCTCGGTATCTAACTTTATAAAAAATGGGATCCTGTTTGATATTGAGTCCGAAACCTTCTGCATGTCTCCACCAACAATAAGATATTGGTTATCCTTTGTTAAAAGTATATTCTTTATTTCCTCATTCTTTCCCAGATTAAAGAGCTTTGAATCAACAAGATTAAGTGTTGCCGAATCATATTTCAAAACAAATCCATAGTTATCAGAGCCATTGTTTGAATATCCTGATATATAAAAGTTATCACCTAACTTTAATATATCAGTAAATTTATCATAGCTTACTGCACCAGGAGAATTAAATGTTACTATGCTCTGTGAACTCAGATCATCCGATATTCTTGCTATAAATCCATCAGTTGAGCTATCGGTTTTGACATAATAACCAACTGCGTATATATAATCATCGTCAACAAAGCCCTTTACGAACTGAGTGGAAACACCATCCTGTACTGATATCTCTTTTAATGATGATATCAAACCATTTTTAAATTTTATTACACTGAACTCACCATTATCATCACTAAATACATAATCCGCACCATTTTTAACATAGAGTCTGAGTTTTTCTGGCATATCATCATAATTAAGTGTGTCTATTATATGATTTTCAACAATGTCGTATCTGGAGTTTATAGTTGCAAAAAAAAGATTATAATTATCATCATATATCCTTGATGATGCGACTACCTCAAAGTTACCATTATTACCAGAAATAGCGTCATAGATATATACATCACGTGGCATAAGTGAATTTGACATATCGGCTGCTGTTGATAACCTTGCAAAAAAACCACCCCCATCATCATTTGTTGCAATAATTGCAATTGTTGAGCCATTAATTATCAGTCTTTTATCAAACTCTTCATAAGGCATCTCCATATATATCTCACCTTGATCTAATGAACCAGAAAAACCCCTAACTACAATTAACTGATTTGGATAACTAACTGGCAGACCAACTGCTTCTTTACCTTTAGTATCCTTGGCTGAAAATTTATAATAATGCTGCGGTACACTGCTTTCAAGAGAGCCAGAGGGTAAAAAGTATGAAAAAAGGGCAGAAACCCCGTCAGAAGAATAATTCCAACCTTCTTCAAGTTTCATATCATAAGAAATTGAATCAATTATAACCTTTATCTCAGATGTCGTATCACCATCAAGATCGTTATATTCCACATAAAATGTAGTTCCCTCGGACAAAGCAATGACCTTGTCATTTATGCCATTCTCAAAATTCTGAGGAAATGTAAGTATAGGAGCTCTATTTTCTGTAGCATTGACATTTGTAAGCTTCAATGTCCTTATATCGTTATCACAACCAAAGCTCTTACAGTAATATGTATCGCCTGTAACATAAACAGAACTTCCGCTAATATTATATGTTGAATCCATCTTTCTTATATAATCATTGCTACCGGTATCAATTGTATATCTGTTAAAAACCTTAAATGTATCAGTAGAAATTGTTAAAACTGAATAGTTAAAATTATTTGTTGCTGGGTTATAAGGATTGTACCCGAAAGCAATAAAGCCATCAGTAACAGAAAATGTGTATAGAGAGGGTAAGGAAGAAATGCTTGATGATGAAACAAAACTATCAAAATTATCTAAACCATACTTATAAATACTCACGGTTGGTGACGATAATGCAATAGCAAAGATGTTTGAGCTGTTAGCAGCAAATTTAAATATGCCTGTTCCTAAATCTTCAAGTTGAGTTATTGTATGATTATGTATATCATTTAGCATTGATGTGGATATATAATTATTACCATAATCATCAGTAAGAAATACATAAAGCTTATCAGTTGCGATTATATCACCGCAGAAATATGATGGAGGAGGTAACGTAGTAAAGGTTAAGGAATCACTCAAGGAAAGATTAGAATCTATCTTTACTATAGCTGCATTAGGGTTCTGAACACAAGCATAAAGATAACCACCAGCAGATGTTAATGACCTCAGATCTGAACCTGAAATTGTTGCTGATGATATAAAATTCAAATCCATATCATACTTTGACACTATGGTTGAAGGAGAACCAGTCCCATTTTTATTACCAGCGGCATATATATATTCACCTTCAACTACGAGTGATTTAAAAGAATCCTCACCCTTATCGCTTACTATCATGGGTGAGAGATAGGTATTTCCAACCTTCCTAGGAGATAACAATGTTCCGTTATCAGAATATTTAATTATATATGTGTTTGGATAATTTCTTGCAAGGACATAAACATCATTATTTACATACTTTATATCAATGGCATCCTCATAACCAATCTGACCGAACACAGCTCCAGTAGACGAGTTGAAATCTCCTGAAATTACAGTTATATTAGTTCTTGAAACATCTATATATCCATATGCCTTATCAGTTGCATATATTGTTTGTGTTCCAGTGGAGTGAGCAACTATTGTAAATGGGTATCTTCCATCCTCAACCATGTATCCATTTGAATCCCTACCATCCCAATATTCAGTGACCCTGTATCTTCCAGGCCTCATACCTGATATTGAGTATAATATGTTTGATGGTTCAGCATAGACACCGCTATCCCACTTCCAATCGTTTGGATTTATCTCAACATTTTGTTTATATATTTTGATATCTGTCCACATACTCTGGCTTAATTGATAACTTATATCTGCCTGAGTTGATAAGCCTATTATCGATGTCGGAACAACATCAACTATTCTAAAAAGGTTTACGCTAAAGGATGCGTCATGAGTAAATTTATTATTTGACATACAAACATAAGGATCTGTAATAGTAATATCAGCTCTGTATGTCCCACTGCTTACCCATGTCCCACTACCATTCTTACCATCCCAGCTCTCTTGATTGGTAAGTCCGCTTGACCTCGGTTCATTGTCAACAAGGGTTCTTATAATATTATTATTCATATCCTTTATCTCAAGCTTGACAGTTGCTGGCCTTTGTAGCTGATACCTGAAATAAAATGGATTTAATCCTGCTGCTGGTGGTGTTGAGCCTATGACCGTTGTTGACGGTGTAAGAAACGCTAACGGATCACCCTTCGCAATAGAAACAGTTCCAACCCCAAGTCTGCTTGTCCAGAGATCTCCACCCCTTCCCTTTGTAACAGCGCTCAAAGCAAAAACATAAGCACCATCACAGAGATAGTTTCCATCAGAATCCTTTCCATCCCAGTACATACTAACAGTCTGCCTTCTCGGCATAGATGATGATATCGTCTTTAAAGGAGTAGGATTACTCGGACCACATGATGTAGAACGATTGGAGCAATTTATATCTGAAAATGTTGTCCCAGATGGATATATATCCAGATAAACAGTTGCATCCTCTGTAAGTTGATAGCTTATTATCGCAACATCTGTTGCTGATGGTCCTAAATCCTTTATTGCAATATCTGTTATCTGAAGTGGATCAAGGCTCAGATTAAAACCGTATTCCTTTGCTTCGTCCCAACCATATGGGTCATTTGCAGCTGCGTTTATCCTGACGTAATAGTTCCCCGGTTGAACAAGCTGACCACTGTTATCCCTTCCATCCCAGAAATCACCGTTTGTAAGTGTACCATCAGGTATTCCCTCGCCAAATCGTGGTGCAGAGTTGACGATGGTTCTTATAGCCACACTATTTGAATCCTCAACTGCAATTGTAACCGTTGCATCCTTTGAAAGCCTATACAGTATATTATATGGCTGGGCTCCAACACCTGTTATCTTTCCAACAACTGTAGGCGTAGACTTTACTACGTGGATATTTGTTACATCAACCGTTATAGGGTTTTGATTCTGACCGGGAAATACTGAGGTTTGTTCTATGTTGATATTACCAGCCTCTGGTGAAACCATATTTGTTCTAACCTTAACCCTGAGTCCGAACTGACCATTGCTCTTGCCCCAAGATCCCTCAACATTATAACTCCCATCCCATGCTGTACAAAATGGACCTTTTGTTTGTTCAGTTGCAATAGACATACTAAAATCTGTAACATTATGCATTGATATGGTTCTTATAGGAGGGGTTAATGACGGATCTGATGGATTAGACCCAGTCTTAAACTTAAATATCTCAAATATCAGATCATCAACTCCCAAACTATCATTTGATGTTGTTTGAATAACTGCTTTAATCGTTGCACACAAGGATAAACATCCACCCGGATAACCAGTCCTCGGCTGATCAAATTCTATCCTTGCACCTATCGAATCACTAACATTAGACCTATCCCCACCAGTATAAGCAGAACAAAAACCATCAGAACCCTGCCTCACAGTAATCTCAGAGACAGAAAGCTGTTGCGAATGTGAATTAGATATAAAGAATAACAGCGATAACGATATTATGACACTTATAAATCTTATCTTCTTCATAAAACCTCCGAACTACAACAGGTTAAGGCATTACAGCAGATCAAGGCTAAGATTAAGGTTAAGACTATGGTTAAGAATGAGAAATAGTAAAACTTTTCTTAATCTTTTTATTCTTAGTCAAACTTACTATAATTTTATTCAATCCTAATAATATACATTCTAATTTATCATTTAAGAGTTTTATCTCATTTTCAGAAAAATAACCTACTTTTCTGCCATATTCAATATAACTTTGAGTTTCAGTAAGTGATCCTCTTGAATAATAATAAAAATTTATTTTGTCTAAACTATATCCTCTGCCAAATGCTTCTGCTATATTACCAGAAATACTCAAAGATGACCTCCTTAACTGTGATGTCAGCGCAAAGTCTTCTTTTGCGGGTAATCTACTGGTAATTTTAAACACTTCAACCGCAATGTCCATAGACATATTCCATATCTCCATTTCTTTAAAACTTTTATACATATTTCCTATCCTTAATCTCAATCTTAATCTTAACCTTAACCTGGCTCAACCTTAACCTTAATCTTAACCTGTTTTAATCTTAACCTTAACCTCAATCTTAACCTGTCTTAATAACCTCAACCTGTCTTAAACCCTTGTCTTCCTTAACCTTAATCTTAATCTTAACCTGCCTCTATTAAAACTCCCACTCAACACCTGCCATAAAGTTACTTGATTTATAATCATACTTATATCCTGCTTCATAGTTCATATTTGAATCAACAACCTGATACGAATAAATCCCTCTTGCGTATAAATTTTCATACACCTTATACTTCAGCGAGATGGAGTTTATATAAAAATTTTGATGTATCTTTGAGCCTGAATAATTACCATTGACATCCTGAGCAAGTCTTTCAATATAGTTCAATCTGGTATATGTAAATGAATATGAAAAACTCCCTTTATCGTTTAGATTGATCTGTATCCTCGGTGTTAAATCAAAGTTTATATAACTATAATAATCATCAATATATTTTGTTCTCGTGGCATCATATGAGTTTTGATTTGAATTTAGCCATCTAAAATCAAACTCCATACCTAAATATACTTTTTTATCTGATTTTTCAATCCTTGCCCCTAACTCGGTCAATAGATCATTTCTTTTATCAGATTTAAAACCACCCAAACTATCCACTACAGATTGATCAAAATAATCCTTGTATGTTAGATTGAGTGAATATGTAAGCATCAGATCACGAGGAAATTTTACATACTCAAACCCAACCCTGTAATTTCTTGAATCAAGAACATCCTCCCCCGCATTCTGTGATATTTCTTTATAGGTTGTTGTATCAAGCACAGTTTCTGACTGACTTATTAAACTTGAATAGTTTGGATAATGGACATAAAAATAGTCAAAACTTTCTCTGTATGTTGCCTCAGGTCTTTCCTGCTCAAAATCAATCCCGGCTGAAAGTGTATTATAATCAAACAAACCATCACCCCAACTCTCATCCTTTGTCTCGTTTATATAATCTAAAGAATATGATAATCTTGGCTTTATATAATTAAAATCATTTGAATGTACATACTTCAATGAGAAACTATGCCCCATCCTTTGCCTTACAAGCACATCACCACCAACAAGCTCCTGAACATCCTCTACCCCAGTATAATATCCAATGTAAACCGGATAGAGTGCATTGTTTTCGTTAAAATTAATTACAGGTGATGCAACAGCATTTAAATTCAAATCAAGCGACGATGACTCACCATCCAGATAATACTTTCCACCAAAAACAGAGAAGTCAAAATTAGGATTCATAGATGCTCTAAGATCCAAATTCAACATGCTTAAAAAAAATATCCCTAAAACATATCTCATATAAACTCCTCAAATATATCTGTCGTCTGCCAATTGATTTTACTTAATATTTATCAATCCAGCATCCTTAAGCAACTTTGCCGAGAAAACGATATCTATCTTATCTGAGAATATTGAACTCTTATACACTCTTTCAAAATTAAGTTTATCAATAAAATCATTCTTGCTCTCCCCCGGCTTCAATTTGAAATCATCATATTTTGCGACATTACCATCATCAAAGATCACAAAATCCTCAGCTGTTATACTTGTTCCATCTGAATATGTATTATTTGATATTGAGTGGAGAACATCTTCACCTGATGGATATATAACTGATGAGGTGGGCTTTATACCACCTAAATATGTAAATTCATTTGAATCATAGACTCCATTATTGTTGCTATCAGAAAAACTCCAAAATAATTTTCCCTTACCACCATTCTCACCTGCCTCATTGCTTCCTGCTGCATAAAAGGAATAGTTTGTAAAAAAATGTGTCCAGAGCGATGGATTTAAAGGATTGTCAGGGATCATCTTACCGCCACTCGCATCCTCAGTAACCTTATCCACAGTGTTTGATATAACGCTATTAACATCAGTAAGATAAACATCAGGAGCAGTGTTTCCATAATAAGTATTCATATTTTTAGTAACATTTGACAAATCTGCTGGTAGTGTGTTATTAAATGTAAATAAAATCTTACCAAAATCAAACCTCTTCTCCCTCGTATTTAAAACAACATACTTAAACTGATTGTCCTGAGGTCTTGTAATATACTCCTCCATCCTGACCCTGTAACCGAATGCATCAACTGCAGTTTTTCTGTTTTGATACTCTGCTGTTTGAAGTTCCTGTTGGGCCCTTTTTATAACCTCTGATTTTGATATCTCATTATATATTTCATTTTGAGCAATCATCTTTGAATCACCTAATGATGAGTTAAGATTTTGAGGTGGGTTCTTGTTTATTTTTGGGGTTGATATACCAGATGGTGTAACATCTATATAGCTTCCCCTTCCCACAAGAAAATTTCTCTGTTTTAAATCAGAGACACTCACACTTCCATCATATACCTCAACCCTCGTCCTATCCTTATCAGAAATAACGACAAAATCGGTGCCTCTGACCCCACATACAGCAGCAGGTGTTATAACCTTATATTCCTTTGATTGTTTTTTTACCCAGTTTCTTATCTTACCAATAAAAAGTGTTGAACTTATCTCTTTCTCATCCTCATTATTAAACTTATAATAGGAGAGTGGTCCAATCTTAAGCTTTGAGCCATTATCAAAATATATTTCAACACTGCTTGCTCTTTCAGTAGATATCTCTGATTGTGGCTTTATATCAAATCTTTCTGTTTTATCAACCTTTACCCACTTATCAGTTTCCTTGTAATAAACATTGCCAATAGGATTTGACAGATATGCTGCATATGAAGAGACATAAAGGATAAAAAAACTACAACAAAAAACATATATTTTTTTCATAAACATCTCCTCACCCCAAAACCACATCTTTAAAGCCAGTTATTTTTTTAAACCTACACTTTAATTCTACACAAAAACATACCACAAGTCAATATAACTTTTGTAACATTTCATAATTATTGTGAATTTGGCTTCTTCTTCCCAAACAACCAAATAACCAAACAACTAGATAACTTTTAGAGTATGCCCTAATTATTGTTAACAAATTCCATTAAGTTTTTTTCCAAAATCGACAAAAAAAAGACGATCGTCTTTTTTTTGTCGATTTTTTGAATTAGATAACAAATAATAAAATTGTCTTACTAAACAACGAGATGACCAAATAACTAATTTGCTTTTCTGATTTCTGTCCCTGCCTGCGCCGAAGCGGCTTCGGCAGGCAAGTTCTGTTATCTGACTTCTGTCATCTGTCTTCTGACATCTGTTTCCATTAAACAACCAGATAACTATTCTATTTGATATAATAAAAGAAAGGAGGAGTTGTGAACAATATAAAAAACATCTATTTTCCAACCACGCTTAGAGATTTTTCAAAGATCTTTAAAAAAAATAGCTCTCTTATTGCTGGCTCAACATATTTTTTTAATGCTAACAAAAAAAACAATCTTTTAAATGACATTATAGCTATAACCGAGCTTCCATTGAAATATATCAAAAAGGATAAGAAAAACATAAGGATAGGCTCGCTCGTAACATTTGATGATATTGAAAACAATGATATATGCAAGGATACATACTTTGGCTTCTTATCACACTCAGCCTCAAACTGTTCAAGCCAACTTATAAGGAATATGGCTACCATAGGTGGAAATATTGCACATCCAAATGCATTCAATATCATGCCGCTTGTTATAGAAACACTTAACGGCAAGATAAAACTGTATGATGGTAAAAAATACACTATTATGCCGCTTACTGATTATTACAACAAAAAACTATCAGGAATTATAACAGAGATCATTCTCCCGCTTGCATATGATAGAGACTTTTTTTATTTTGAAAAGATTGCTAAAACCTCATCAAGCTGGGAGTCATATATAACATTTTCATTTAGGGCAAGTGTTAAAAACAAAATTATAAATGATATGAGGCTTGTGTTTGGAGCGATTACTTCCATGCCTCTTTCAAGCATAAACATTGAAAAAAAGTTTAATGGCAAAGAGATCACAAAAGAACTTATAAATGATATATCAAAGGAATACTCTGAGTTTGTTTACAACGCTCATCCATCTCACAAATATGCTGAATACAGAAAAAATGTTGTTATGAACACAATAAGTGAATTTTTTTCAAAGCTTTCAAAGAGGTGAAAGTTATTAACTATTGATTATTTTAAAAGGAGATTGTATGAAAAAAATGACGGTTGGAAAAGAAAAAAGCATAGATATAAGTTTTAATATAAATGGGAATGATATGACTGTCTCTGTAAAGCCATCTGAAAGTTTGATTGATATGATAAGAAGATTGGGATATAAGGGAACAAAGAAAGGCTGTGATACTGGAGACTGCGGAAGCTGTGCTCTGATTTTGGATGGCAAAGCTGTGATAGGCTGTCTTATGCCTGCTTTTTATGCTGATGGTAAAAAGATAACAACAATAGAGGGAATTGGAAGTATTCTGAACCCTCATCCAATACAGAAGGCATTTGTTGATGCAGGAGCTGTTCAGTGCGGCTTTTGCATACCGGGAATGATAATAAGCACAAAATTTTTGCTGGACAGATTTCCGACCCCAGATGAAAAGACAATAAAACACCATTTAGATGGCAATCTTTGTAGATGTACAGGATATGTAAAGCAGATAGAGGCTGTAAGGCTTGCATCAAATAGATTAAAAAATACTAATAGGGAGTGATTATGGATGAAAAAAAATTTAATGTTGTTAATAAAAGATTGACAAAAACTGACTCTCTGGCTCTTGCCTGTGGAGAGCCTGTCTTCTGTGATGATGTAGATATAAAAGGAATGCTATATGGAAAGATTATATTTTCTCCACATCCTCATGCTTTAATAAAGAATATAGATGTTTCAGATGCTCTAAAGGTTAAAGGCGTAAAAACTGTTGTAACCTATAAGGATATCAAAAGAATACCTCACACAACAGCAGGCCAAGGATACCCAGAGCCATCGCCTTATGATACGTATATGCTTGATAAAAAGGTCAGATATGTCGGCGACAGGGTCTGTGCTGTTGCAGCTGAGACTCCTGAGCAGTGTGATGAAGCAATATCAAAGATTAAAATAGACTGGGAGATATTACCTGCAGTTTTTGATCCATTTGAAGCAATGAAGGGTGAGGTCATAATACATGATGAGGCCGATTCTAAAAATATACCAGATCCGAAGCATAACATTGCATCAAAGACAGATGATCTTGTTATGATAAAAAATACTGAGCCATATGCTGAGGCTGATTTTGTTGTAGAAAAGACATACAAAATACCATATCTTCAGCACTGTGCTATTGAGCCACACACAACAATAACATACTTTGACAGCTATAAAAGGCTTGTTATAAGAAGTTCTACGCAGGTCCCATTCCATGTGAGAAGGATAGTAGCTCAGACACTTGATATACCTGTTAAAATGATAAGGGTAATAAAGCCAAGAATCGGCGGAGGTTTTGGCTCCAAGCAGGAGATACTCCTTGAGGATATATGTTCATTTCTAACGCTTAAAACTGGCAGGCCTGTAAAGATGGAGTATTCAAGAAAGGATGTTTTTGTTTCATCAAGGACAAGGCATCCATCAGTCGTTACAATTAAAAGTGGTGTAAAAAAGGATGGAACAATAACAGATTTATCAATGGATGTTGTTTTAAACACGGGGGCATACGGTTCCCATGCATTAACAGTTCTTATGTGTTCTGGCTCTCACACACTTCCAATGTATAGGGTAAAAAACTATTTAAAATTTTCTGGCAGAAGTGTTTACACGAATCTACCTGTGAGCGGTGCATACAGAGGATATGGAGCAACTCAAGCATTTTTTGCTCTTGAGGCACAGATGGATATAATGGCGGAAAAAATAGGCATGGATCCTGTGGAGTTCAGAAAAAAGAATTACATAAAAATGGGTGAGACATCACCAGTTTTTAAGGTTATGGGTGAGGGAAGGGAGGGAGTTGATCAATCAATACTTTCCACAGGCCTTTTTGAAGCAATTGATAGAGGGCTTAAAGAGATAAGATGGTATGAAAAAAAAGAAAAGTATAAAAAGCTCAATGAGAGATCATCAATAAAATACGGGCTTGGTATGGCTGCAATGATGCAGGGCTCTGGTATAGCTGAGATAGATATGGGATCAGCAACAATAAAGATGAATGAGGATGGATCATTCAATCTATTAATTGGTGCAACCGATATAGGAACCGGCTCTGACACAATACTTGCTCAGATAGCAGCAGAGACACTCGGGGTTGAACTCTCAGACATAATAGTTTATTCCTCAGATACAGATCTGACCCCGTTTGATGTAGGGGCATATGCAAGCAGCACAACATTTGTTTCAGGTGGTGCTGTTAAAAAGACAGCAGAAAAGGTGAGGGATATAATAATTAACGATGCCTCTAAAATACTCAATGAACCAGCAGATAAACTAAGGCTTGAGAACAAATATGTTGTATCTGAAAGTGGTAAAAAAGTCAGTTTTAAAGAGATAGCAAACACATCCCTCTACTATCATGACCAGCATCAAATAATTGCAAGCGCCTCACACTATGGAAGGACATCACCCCCACCATTTGCAGCACACTTTGTTGAATTAGCTTTGAACACAAGAACAGGGGTTATAAACATAATAAACTATGTGGCATGTGTTGACTGCGGAACAGCAATAAATCCAACATTGGCCGAGGGTCAGAATGATGGTGCTGTTGTAAACGGTATAAGCCACAGCCTTTCAGAAGGCTTTGAGATATCATCAAATGGAACAGTTTTAAACAGCAGCTTCAGAAGATATAGAATATTCTCGTCAAAGGATATTCCTAATCTTAAAACCATACTAATACCGAGCTATGAACCGACAGGACCCTACGGAGCAAAGTCAGTCTCTGAGATAGGAATAAATGGGCCACTTCCTGCCATATCAAATGCTCTCTATGACGCAGCAGGAATAAGGCTTGTTGAATCGCCATTTACACCTGACAAGGTCTTAAAGGCTATTGAAGAAAAGAGCAAGGTATAATTTACAATACAACCTTAAAACCTTGATTGTATTTGAAAAAGCTGAAATAAATTTGTATTATTTTAATTATAGTAAAAAGAGGTTCTTTTAAGACAGTATATAAGTTTTGTTATATGTTGTTTTGGATTATTTCTTTTATTGATCTTTACTAAGTTAATATATTTTAACAGGAGGAAAAATGTTTAGAAAATTATTTATATTAGTTATACCTGCTTTGCTTATGGTTTCCTGCTCAAGGGATGAGAAGACCATTGGCAGTTTAAAAAATCCTATGGTCATGGGCATATCAAAATCCTACTATGAACACCTATCTCCAAATGATTTGACAATGCTCGAAACAAAGATAAGCAATGACCTCAAGATCAATTTTAAGATAAAAACATTTGATGACTCTGTAAGATTTATAGAATCAATAGGCAACAAGGATGTTGATGTTGCATTTTTAACACTAAATGAATATCTTATAGCAAGGGAAGAGTTTAAGGTATTTCCTGCTTTACAGGTACTAAGAGGTAAAGGAGAAAACAAATACTACGGAATTATAGCATCACTCAACAATGATATAAAAAATCTTAAAGACATTGATGGGAAAAAATTCGCTGCAAGAAATGAATACTCCATAGCAAGCTTTGTTCTACCATCAATACTTTTCTTTAAAGGAAACATAAAGCCGGAGTTTGTCTTCTCAGGATCCTACGATGATTCATACAATATGTTAAAAAATGGTAAGGCTGATGCAGCAGGTTTTTATAAAACATTTTTAAATGACCATAAAGACTTAAATGTTATATATGAGATAGGACCTATCCCAAATGAACCTGTGATATGCAGAAAGAGCCTTGACACAGAGCTTTGCAACAGTGTAAAAAAGGAGCTGATGAATCTTGTATCAGACGATGAATATGTTAAAATAATAAATTCTATGGCTGATATAACTGGTTTTTCTGAGGCTGATATATCAGAATATAAAGAGATCCATCAGACTATTTTAAACAACTCAAATGGAATATACTCTCTCGTTCCTGATGGTATAAAGATAAGAAAGCTATTAGAAGATTATAACTTTAATTGATTTTAAATTTACTGAGGGTCACTAATATAATATCCGCTTTGGCTGGCTGATTTTTTGAACCTACCTGCCGAAGTCGCTTCGGCGTAGACAGGCAAAACAAGCAGTCTTGATTATCATAAACCGACGCGGTTTAGTTCTGTAACCGCGGTCGGTTGATGGGATAACAAGTGACGCAATCGTAGCCAAAAGGTGGGAAAAGATACACATTTTTTTTAATATAAATTTTTAACCCTTTTCCACTTCCAACCGCGTAGGTTGGGTAAAACTTAAAAAACTAAATTAATACTTAAAATTTAATGTTTTTTTGATTAAAACATAAAAAAACCAACTTACGCGGTTGATTTATAAAATCTCGACCGTTAGACTTTTTCACTGCCACCTGTTTAGTCAAGGCTACAAACATTTTACATATCAGTTTTTAAGCTTCACTATCACTGGTTTGTGATTTGATAGTTCATTCTCATCAAGCATACAGTATGATACCACTATTATCAGATCATCCTTAAGACATAATCTTGCAGCAGCACCGTTTATCTGAATCTCACCCTTTTTACCGTATATAACATAGGTTGTAAACCTGTTACCATTTGTTATATTATATATATCAACCTTTTCAAATTCTCTTATATTTGCTTTTTTAGCAAGTGCCTCATCTATTGTTATTGAACCCTCGTAGTTTATATCAGTTGAGGTTATTCTCGCTCTGTGTATTTTAGACTTAAGAACTTCAATCATCATATATCCTCCAAAAAGTATTTTAATCAAGATTTAGATTCAAGATCATCATTTATCCTTATAAGTTCATCAAGGCCATAAAGTATCAGATCATAGTTTATGTGATCAAACAATTTCTCATTTTCATAAAGCCTTGAAAAGCCTCCTGTTGCAATGGTTATCACACTTTTTTTGTTAAAAAAATCCTCTTTTATTTTATTCATTATTCCACTGATACCGTAATAATTTAAATAATATATTCCACTCCGCATGGCATCAACAGTTGTTGCAGACTCTATTCTTTCCATATGTTTTATCTCAACAGATGGAAGTTTTGCAGTGTTTTCAAAAAGGCTTTTCATCTGAAGTTTTGGGCCGGGCATAATAACTCCACCGAGATACTCCTTTTTATCGTTTAGTATATCAAACGTTGTAGCAGTTCCTATATCAACTATTATAAAATTAAGACAACCATAAATCTTTACTGCTCCAAGACAGTTCCCTATTCTATCAGAACCGACCTCAGCAGGATTTTTGTACTTTATATTTATACCTGTTTTAACACCCTTTTCAAGAAAAACTGGTTCTGTTTTAAAATATTTAACACAGGAGGCGTGTATGGCATAATTTATCTCTGGCACCACACTTGATACAGATATTTTTTTTATATATGATGAGTTTACATTGTTTTCTCTTAAAACACTTTTTAGAAATATACCGAACTCATCAGAACTGAACTCTGTCTTTGAACTTTTTCTAAATGAAAGTATCATAGTTTCATCATCAAAGACGCCACCAAATATCTGAGTATTTCCTATGTCCAAAACAAGGTTCATAAAGCCTCCAAAATATGTTAAACAAAAATTATTTTTCTAAGTGCTTCTGCCAGTTCTTTTTCATTATTAACAGAACAAATTATTTTACTATTGGAATAAAGATTAAAGATATGATTTTTCTCTGATATTTCATTTATATCATTGTGAACCACGATATCAGATTTAACATCTGATATCATATCAAGCCTTTTGTGCTTATTGTTTGTTGATGTAAGCTTAAAACCTATTATAACTATCTTTTTATTTTTAGAATACTCCCTTATCCTGTCTATTATCTTGAAATTTTTTATAAGAATAAGATTTATATCTCCATCAGATTTTATCTTGCCATTAAATGGAGCTTTATATCTTCTATGACCAGATATAATTTCTTTAACTGAAAAATCTGAGACAGCGGCAGAATGTATGATTATATCATAATGATTTTTTTTAAGTTCGTCCCTCAAGATATTATTCAATGATTTAAAGTCTGAAAACTCAATAAACCTTATTTTTTTGTTCTTTGAAGGCATATACTTAACAGTTTTTGAATACAGGTATGTTATAGAGCTTTTATCCTTTAAAAGATCTGCAATAGTTGATGCTGTTCTGCCTGTTGAGATATTGGTAATGAACCTGATGTTATCTATATACTCAACGGTTGCCCCTGCTGTTATAAGTATATTCATAGATATTTTTTTATGATTTCAATTATTGTTTCAGGCTCTGGCAATCTTCCCCTGCCTTTATCACCACAGGCTAAATTTCCAAATTCAGTATCAGCCACAACGACACCAATTTTTTTTAGTTTACTAACGGATTCTTGAGTTAACGGATGATCATACATATTCTCATTCATAGCCGGAAAGATTAGAAGTGGTTTTTCTTTGAGCCTCCAAGAAATAAAAATAGTTGAAAGATAATCATCAGCTATTCCTGATGCAAACTTATTTATTATATTTGCGGTTGCAGGACATATCACATATATGTCAGCCCACTTTGCCAGATCTATATGTGTGGTATAACTCTCACGCTCAAACATATCAACGAGAGTCTGTTTTTTTGTAAGCCCTTCAAGCGTAGCTTTCCCTATAAAATTCAGTGCATTTTTAGAACACACAGTCCTTACCTCAGCCCCATACTGAACAAGCTTTGATATCACAGAACATGCCTTGTAACAAGCTATTGAACCGGTGAGTCCAAATATTATATTTTTATTAGTCATAAACCTCCAACAAAACACTTATTAAATTTTACACCACCGCCATTCTTAAATCATTACATTGTCTATAAGTCTTACACTTCCTAAGTAAGCAGCGACGAACCTTCTTCCAAAGTGTGTTTCCACATAATCAACACTAAACCCATTTTTCTCGAGTATTTTTTTTGCCTCATCATCTGTAATATTTCTGTCGCTTATTGTTTTATATATAAGTGGAGCTTTTTTTCTGTTATCATCAGAAAGGAGTAAGTTTCTTGAACTGAGTGCAAGCCCATCGCTTTCCCTGACCGTAGGGCACGGAACGATCTTAATATCCATAAAAAATGCCTTAACCATATTTTCAATCAAAAGATACTGCTGATAATCCTTTTCTCCAAAAAAAGCTATGTTTGGTTTTATTATATTAAAAAGTTTCATCACAACGGTTAAAACGCCATCAAAATGTCCGGGTCTGAACCTTCCACACAAGATATTTGATATTTTTGATTCGCTCACATGAAAGGCATAATCATCAGGATACATCTCATTGTAATCTGGAACAAACACATAATCCACACCCTCAGCTTCAATCATAGCCAGATCTTTTTCTAAGGTGATAGGATAATTTTTGTAATCATTTTTATCATTAAACTGTGTTGGATTTACAAATATACTTACAAATGTTGTATCACAGATCTCAACTGATTTTTTTATGAGTGAGATATGTCCTTTGTGCAATGCACCCATTGTGGGAACAAGCCCTACATCACCAGTAAGATTTTTCCTTATCCTTTTTGCATCATCCACGCTTTTTATTAACTTCATATATCACCTTCCTTTTATCTCTTTTGTATATCTGTTCAGTGCCAGTTTTACATCATTTGAAAGATTTAAATACTGTTTAACAAATGACGGAGGATCTGGGAAAAGCCCTAACATATCCTGAAGAACAAGAACCTGACCATCAGTTTCCCTTCCACTTCCTATTCCTATTGTAGGTATTTTAATTTTCTTTGTTATTTCTGATGCCAAAATTTCTGGGACACATTCAATAACAATTGAAAAACATCCAAGCCTTTCAAGCCTTAGCGCATCATTCATTATTTTTTGAGCAGCTTTTTTATCCCTTCCCCTTATGGAATATCCTCCAAACAACTTTATATACTGAGGAGTAAGACCTAAATGTCCCATAACAGGAATCCCTGATTTAATGATATATTCTACGACATCCTCATGACCATCAACCCCCTCCAATTTTACAGCATCAGCTCCAGCCATTACAAGCTCTGATGCATTTTTGGCAGCAGTGTATTTATCTGTTCTGAAACTCATAAAAGGCATATCAGCAATTATCATCTTTTTATTCTTAATACCATTTTTCACAGCTCTTGTATGCATCTTCATCATATCCATAGTTGCTTTTATTGTTGAGCCATATCCATACATCACCATAGCAAGGCTATCACCAACAAGAACACAGTCAATATCAGCTTCGGCTATAATTCTTGCAAAGGTATAGTCGTAGCATGTTATCATTGAAAACCTTTCTTTCCCTTTTTTAAAATTATAAAAATCATTTATATTCATATCTCCTCCAACAAAAAAACAGAATCAAAGAAACTAACTATTACATCTAACTCTGGCAATCACTGCTCAATTTTTTACTCTTACTTCTTTTAACCTTATATCTTTTATCTTTTTGATGATAATACTTTAAAAATCCTTCATATATATAAAACAGCCTTTTACCACTTAATGCTTTTAAATGAGCAGCCACTGTTTTTCTGTCCCCCCTTTCAAGTGGCCCACCCACAAATTCTGGATCATCTATATATCTTTCTATAACATCCTTTAGCCTTTTATCTATATATTCTTTTGGTAGGTTAAACTTATTTATCAGATCATCTGAAATTGATTTAAAAAGAAGTGGAGGAAAATTAAATAATATATTTAAAAGACAGTGATAATATGGTTTATCTTTCGGTTTTATTTTAATAATCTTATTTTTAAACCACAGTAACTCTTTCCTTATTCTTTCAGGATTTTCAGATGTAAATATTATCTCCTCAAAATCTTTTTTTGATAAAAGTTTTTTTGAAAAACTTATAATAGGATGGAGTGAAACAATATTTTTGTGGAACAAGGCACCTGAAAAGTGATAAAGTTTTTTACCTTTAATCAAATCCAAATTTTTATTATAAAAATTTATTATTTCATCATCCCTTGTAAGTATAAATATTATTTTTGAATCTTTTATTATATTTTGTGATTTTCCCGACTTACGATATTCGAGCAGATTGTATTTTATCCCTATAAAATCAAGATAGTGTGCTAAATTAAGAGCTGCCTTTGACTTTCCTATAATGGTTATATCTTTCATACATTGGTAGCAGCCTCAAGGAGGTCTGCTCCATAGATTTATTATATAAAATTAAAAGCTATAGAATTACTTCCAAAGTCCTGGTATCTTATATCCATCTGGGCACTTACCATTTTTAAGAATATTTTTTTCAATAAAATATCCTTTTCTACGAATTGCAGCTGTTCCATCAGGACAGTATGTTGTCTCACCATCTGGATAATATATATTCCCAGTATATGCATATTTTAATCCAGACTTTAAAGCAATCTCTCTTGCTCTTATAACAGTGGACTCAGGAGTTGGTGGAGTATCACTCATCTTATAGTTAGGATAAAACCTTGTGAAATGTACAGGAACATCATCACCTAAATTTTCCTTAACCCATTTGCATAGATTTTGGACATCCTCATCATTATCATTTGCACCAGGGACAATAAGATTTATTATCTCAAGCCATCTTCCTGATTTTTTTATTGTCTTTAATGTCTCAAGAACCGGTCCTAACTTTCCGCTAGTGTATTTGATATAAAAATCCTCATTGAAACCCTTTAAATCAACTCGGACACCATCAACATATTTAAGCATATACTCAAGCGGCTCTTTGTTTATAAATCCGTTTGTAACAACAATATTTTTAAGCCCTTTTTTCTTTGCTAATTTTGATGTATCAACAACATACTCATAAAACGATATTGGCTCAGAATAGGTGTAAGCAATTGACTTTGAACCACTCTTTAAAGCCATATCAACTATCTGCTCTGGTTTGAAATATTCATATTCAACATCATTCGGGCTTCTTTGTGATATCTGCCAATTCTGACAGTATTCACACCTTAAATTACAACCTGCCGAGGCTATTGAAAATGATTTTGAACCGGGAAGCACATGGAAAAAGGGCTTTTTTTCAATTGGGTCAATATTCATTGAAACGATCTTACCATAGTTGATTGAATAGAGCGTTCCGTTTATGTTTTGCCTTGCCCTGCAAAAACCCGTCCCACCATCCGATATAACACATCCACGAGGGCAAAGATTACATCTGACTTTTTTATTATCAAGTTTCTGATAAAACATTGCTTCCTTTAAAATTTTTTTATCATCTGATTTAGCATTATCTTTATCAGATTTTTTTTCAGCAGCATACAAAGCCTTTATTCTGCTCGTAAGGTTGAACAGAAAGAGAAATAGAAAAATCCCAAAGACTAAGCTTTTAATTATTTTATTGTTCATAATATCTCCGTTTTAACAGAAGACAGACGTCAGAAATCAGAAGTCAGAAGTCAGAAAAATAAGGAATTTCCTTAAATTCTGTCATCTGACTTCTGTCCCTGCCTGCCGAAGCCGCTTCGGCGCAGGCAGGCTCTATTTTCTGTCTTCTTGTTTTTTAGCGATAACCCTTAAGCTGTGGGATGAAACATCAATATTAAATTCTTTATCGCTTTGGATTTTAAATTTTTCACCTGTTAAAAGATCAGCATAGTCTCCCATGTCAATTCCTGAAACCTTTATATTAGCAGTATTATCATCCTTGTTTAAAAAAACATAAACAACATTATCATTATATATCCTTTTAAACGCATACTGATCCTTTGATGAATAGATATTTGTCTGTTTCCCTTTCTGTAAAGCTAAGTTTGATCTTCTTAAAGCATTGAGCTTTTTAATCTGAATATAAACTGGATTTGATTTTGCAAGTTTTATTCCATCAAGTCCTAAGTATCTTCTGTTATCAGGGTCATTCCCTCCAACCATCTGAACCTCTGTCCCGTAATATATGCATGGAATTCCCCTTGCTGTAAAATAAAAATTAAGGGCATCAATATACTCATCTGTAGTTGCAGGATCTCCATCAGGAGGATTCCCATTAAATCTCGGCTTATCATGATTATCTAAAAATGTAACAAGATATGTTGCATCCTTGTACTTATAATCATTTTTTAAGATCTCATCTACCTTTGTATAATCTCCACCTTTAAAAACCTGCTCAAGCTGCCCCCATGTTCCCATGGAGGAGGATGGCATATCAAGAACACTCATTCCACTGTTCATTACCTCACCATCAGTCATCTTTGTATATCCTGATATCATATCATAATCACTGTTTGTCCAAACCTCGCCAAACATAAAAAAATCCTTCTTGTTTTTGTGCATCTCCTCTGTAAAGGTTTTCCAGAAATCGTTCTTCATCCAGACAACAGTATCAAGCCTAAAAGCATCAACCCCCATATCCTGATAATCCTTATATATATCAGAGAACCACCTCACAACAAGAGGATTATCCTCATTAAAATCAAGCAGATCAGCTATAACAGGACCTGAGTGATGAAACCAGTTTTCTTTATCATCAAAATAATCAAACATCTTACCTAAACCAAAAACCTGTCCTTTTTTATCATACCACTTCACCTGCGGATTTACATCTCCACCATGTCCGTGATTTAAAACAATATCCTGAACTATTTTCAATCCTTTTGAATGTGCGGCGTTTATTAAATCCTGATATGTTGCTCCCGGTGATTCTAAATGAGGATCTACCCTTGAAAAATCCCAGCCCCAGTAGCCATGATATCCTGCAGCATCATAAGAACCACTTGAATTTATATATCTCCCCGGTGGCTGCACAACAGGTGGTGTTATCCATATGGCAGTAAAACCCATATCCTTTATGTAATCAAGATTATCAATAAGCCCTTTAAAATCACCACCCTGATAATATTTCAGATTCCCAAAATTATACTCATCGCCATATATATTGTTATTGTTCTTATCACCATCAACAAACCTATCAGTCATAACAAAATATATTGTCTCATTCCTGAAATCCCAGTTATCCATTACAGGGATATCATCTGCTGCCTTAACTCCTGTAAAAGAAAATAATACAGTAATGAATAAAAAGTAAAAAAATCTTTTGCTCATAAAACCCCGTTAACCAAAACACAACACAATCAAAAAGCAAACACCCTTTCCATTTAAGTTAACACAACTCTTTTAAAGCCTGCCAGCCATTATCTATGGCAGGCAGGCTAATTTTTCACCACCACGGCGATCAAACTTAATTCTGATAGTTCTCTATCTCACAAATGCTGCTCTTCCAGCAAACACTGAAACTTCACCTAAATCTTCCTCAATTCTCATAAGCTGATTGTATTTTTCAACCCTTTCACCTCTACAAGGTGCTCCAGTTTTTAATTTTCCTGTTCCCATAGCAACTGTGAAATCAGATATGAAGCTATCAACCGTTTCACCACTTCTGTGAGAAATCATTGCTCCCCATCCAGCTTTCCTTGCAAGCTCTATTGCAGCAATTGTTTCAGTAACAGTTCCTATCTGATTGAGCTTTATAAGAACAGAGTTTGCAGCATTTTCTTTTATTCCCTTTGCAATTCTCTCAACATTTGTTACAAAAAGATCATCACCTATAAGCTCTATCTGCCCACCGAGTGTTTTATTAAGGTTTTTCCATCCTTCCCAGTCATCCTCGCTAAGCCCATCCTCAATTGATATTATTGGATATTTTTTTACCCAGCTCTCATATAGCTTTATCATATCATCTGATGATGCCATCCTCTTCTCAGTTCTTAAATTATACTTACCATCCTCATAAAGGCTGCTTGATGCTGAATCAAGAGCAATAACCACATCATCCTTAGGCCTGTAACCTGCCTTCGTTATTGCCTTCATTATAAGCTCAATGGCCTGCTCATTTGATTTAAGTGCAGGGGCAAATCCACCCTCATCACCAACTCCTACACTGAATCCCTCATCCTTTAAAACATTTTTTAGTGACTGATAAACCTCAGCCCCACACCTAAGTGCTTCCTTAAAACTTTTTGCTCCAACAGGGGCTATCATAAACTCTTGAAGATCCGTTCCCTGCCAGTTTGCATGCACTCCACCATTTAAAATATTAAACATAGGAACAGGCAGTATTCTTGCACCGACCCCACCTAAATACTTATACAACGGCATACCAGAGTATTCCGCTGCAGCTCTTGCCACAGCCATACTTACACCTAATATTGCGTTTGCTCCAAACCTTTTTTTACCGGGTGTTCCATCAAGATCTATCATAATATTATCAATGAGCGTCTGATTTCTTGCATCAACTCCCTTTATCGCCTTTGCAATAAGCTCATTAACATTTTTTACAGCATTTTCAACACCCTTCCCACCATACCTCTTTGCATCCTTATCCCTTAGTTCGAGTGCCTCATGAACTCCGGTTGAAGCCCCTGATGGAACTCCAGCCCTTCCAAATGCTCCACTTTCAAGCATAACATCAACCTCAACAGTAGGATTTCCTCTTGAATCCAATATCTCTCTTGCCTTTACTTCACATATTTCTGACATAATTCCTCCAGTTTTAACAGATTAAATTTTAAACATCTGAACTTTGATTATCTATAAAAAAATAATTAAACACTAAGAGTTTCCAAATATACATTATACCATTTTTTGATTTTTCAATTTGTATAATATAGTTTGGTCTTTAAGGAGGTTATATGAAATTCTTATGGTGCACACTTATAGTGAGTGATATAGAAAAATCTGTTAATTTTTATAAGGATGTTGTTGGTTTAAAGGTTTATGAGAGGTTTAAAGCTGGTGAACACGAGATATGCTTTATGGGAGATGGTGAAACAAAAATAGAACTTTTATGCGATAAAAAATACACCGTTGAAAAAAGGGGTGAAGGGATATCATTGGGGTTTGAGGTGCTATCAGCTGAAAAAGCGGTTGATATATTAAAGAAAAAAGGGATTGAAGCTGAGACAAAGATTATACAACCAAAACCCGACATCAAGTTCTTTTTTGTTCGTGACCCTGATGGTTATCGTATCCAGTTTGTTGAAAACATAAAATAAATCAATCACCCTACTTAGTGAGCAGTGAAAAAGTTACTTAGGGGTCACTGAAAAAGTCTATTTGAGCTATAAATTAGCCAATTTTTTAAGCCTGCCTACGCTGAAACAGCTTCGGCAGGCGGGCGAGACGAGGAACGAGGAGTGAGCATACCTGAATAAGGTCTGTAAACGACGAGTGACGAAGTCGTAGCCAAAAATTGGCAATTACTGAGGGTCACTGAGATACTATTCACTTTGGCTGAGTTGATTTTTGAGTGAGACAAGAAACGAGGAACGAATATAGCGGGACTATATGAGCGACGAGTGACGCAGTCGTAGCCAAAAAGCAACCAGTCCCTTTCCTTTGGAGGAAAGGGAAGGTTCATATTTGGCCGTCTGCTTCGTTGCTCCTCATTCATATAGCCAACGCTATGCTCATTTGTCGCGCCTCGCATACAATCCAAATCTGAACCTCCAAAGTAGGATATTATCTTAGTGACCCTCAGTCTAGCCAAAAGGTGATAAAAACTGCACACTTTTTTAACATTATATATCAAAAACCGTGCAGTTTTTGATATAAATTTTTAAACTTTTTATATAGTTTTTCATTTACAAAATCTCTACCGTTAGACTTATTCAGTGACCCCTACTTATATAGTTATTTGGTTATCTATTTGTTTGGTTGTTTAGGAAGAAGAATCATCGAGATGAAAACGGATGTCAGAAGACAGAAAAGCAAATTAGTTATTTAATCATCGAGATGTAAACAGATTCATCGAGATGTAAACGGATAAGACATCAGATGAAAACAGATTCAATCAAGACTAAAACGGATAAAAATCAGATGTTATCATATAACCATATCGTTTTTATTATTCTCTAATTCTGCAGAATTAGAGAATAATAAGATTACAATATAACAAGATTAAAATATTAAAAAAACATGAATGAATTTTATTAGTTAAATAGTTGACAGAAGAACCTCTGGCCAACTTCGTAAGTTGGACAGGTTATAACGCTTTTATTCCCGACTTTCGCATTTTTTATCATCAGGATGAAGACGGACTGATTAGTTGTTTAGTCATCTCGTTGTTTGGTTGTTTAGGAAGAACAAAAAAACTGTAACCGTGGTCGGTTGGTAAAAGTAACCGAAGCGGTTACTTTTGGTTAGGTTAAAAAATGCGAAAGTCGCAATGATTGTGGACTATTAAATCCAAGGCTATATCCACAATAATTACGAAAGACCGTAAAATTATAGAAAAAAAACTAATCTCATTTTAGATTAATTTTTTATAATTATGTAAAACATATAGTTGACTATTGATTTTACATAAAATATATATTAAAATCTAATTATGAAATATATCCATAGGAGTATTGAAAAATTAATAAAAAGTGCTGTATCCAATTTCCCTGCTGTTGTTTTGACAGGACCGCGTCAAACAGGCAAATCAACCCTGCTAAATCATCTGTTTAAGGAATATTCTTCTATTACATTTGATAATCCTAATACCTTAACTATTGCTAAAAAAGATCCAGAAATCTTTATAGAGAACTTAAAACTTCCAGTTGTATTTGATGAGGTACAGTATGTTTGTGAAATTATTCCTTATATAAAAATTATTATAGACAAAAATCCAGGCAAAAATGGTTTATTTATTCTCACAGGTTCGCAGATATTTCCACTTATGAAAGGGGTTTCGGAAAGTCTTGCCGGAAGGGCTGCTCTTTTTGAATTGCTCCCATTATCATTTGAAGAACTTAACAATTCCCCTGATACTCCTAAAAAAGTATTCGATAGAATTATAAAAGGTTTTTATCCTCGCATAGAAATAAATAAAAAGATTAATATTAATTTATTTTACTCAAGTTATACCTCAACATATCTTGAAAAAGATTTAAGGCATATGCGTTCTATAGAGGATATGAGTGTCTTTTATAACTTTATCAGAGTGCTTGCAACAAGGGTCGGTTCGCTGTTAAACCTTAATCAGGTTGCTTCTGACTGCGGAATAACTTATATAACTGCAAGGCAATGGTTTTCACTGCTTGAGAGTGCAAGAATAATATACCTGCTCAGACCATTTTCAGGGAATATTTCCAAAAGATTTATAAAATCACCAAAACTTTATTTCACCGATACCGGATTACTTTCTTATCTTCTTGGATTTAAAGATGCAAATACTCTTATATCCTCCCCCATAGCAGGATCTATTTTTGAAAATCTTATCATTATTGAGGTATTAAAGAAAAAATTTAATGAAAATATAAATATGCAAATGTTTTTTTATAGAGACTCCAACGGGAATGAAGCAGATTTAATATTAGATTTTGGAAGTTATAAAAAAGTGATTGAAATAAAATCAACTAAAACTCTTAACAACAAGTTATTAAATTATTCAAAGCGTATAGGTATAAAAGATGCTGATTTCTACCTGTTATATCTTGGAAAGGATAAATTTGCAACCAATAATCTTAAAATACTCCCATGGTATGAACTAAAAAATATCATAAAACAATCTCCCGACTTCCGCATTTAGACACCCAAACTCATCCTCTACACCACCAAATGGTTATATACCTGACTTGCCAACAATTTTATACACTACAATTTAACAATTTTAAAACATGGTTTACTAAAAAAGCCTAACAGTAAAGATTCAGGACAATAAAAAATTCCTATTTAAACCACTTAAAGTTCCCATTGTAACTATAAGGTTAAGATTGAGGTTAAAAAGAAAATGACAAATCCCCATCTAACCCAAACCCCATTAACCCGAAGTAACCTACGCGGTTACTTCGGGTTCTTATTCCTAAATCACTAGATAACTAAATGACTAATTGGCCATCTGTCTTCTGTCCACTGTTTTGGTTTTGCTAACCACTGACCCTGCCTATGCCGAAGCGGCTTCGGCGGGCAGGCACTGACCACTGTTTCAGTCGCCTATGGTTGCAACCATAACAGCTTTTATTGTGTGCATTCTGTTTTCAGCCTGATCAAATACTATTGATGCCTTTGACTCAAACACATCCTCCGTAACTTCTATCCCATCCTTAAGTCCAAAGTTTTCAGAGACATCCCTTCCAACCTTTGTTCCTGCATTGTGAAATGAAGGCAAACAGTGCATAAATTTTACATTACTGTTACCACTTTTTTTAATAAGATCCTTGTTAACCTGATATGGCATCAAAAGTTTTATTCTCTCAGCCCAGACTTCCTTTGGCTCGCCCATAGAAACCCAGACATCGGTGTGAATGTAATCGACACCATTAACCGCTTTAGCAGGGTCATCTGTAATTGTTATCCTTGCTCCAGAATCCTCTGCTATTTTTTTACAGGTGTTTATAAGATCAGCTGGAGGCTGTAAATCTTTTGGAGCCCCAATTCTTACATCCATACCCAATATTGAACCTATTGTTAAAAGTGACCTTCCCATATTAAATCTTGCGTCACCGACATAAGCATAAGAGATTTCTTCAATCGGTTTTCTTGAATGCTCAATCATTGTCATAACATCAGCAAGCATCTGTGTCGGATGCCACTCATTTGTGAGTCCGTTCCAAACAGGAACACCAGCATATTTTGCAAGTTCTTCAACTATCTCTTGTCCAAATCCGCGATATTCTATCCCGTCATACATCCTTCCTAAAACTCTTGCAGTATCCTTTGCAGTTTCCTTGTGTCCCAACTGACTGCCTGATGGTTCAAGATATGTCACGGAAGCACCTTGGTCATGAGCTGCAACCTCAAAAGCACATCTTGTCCTTGTTGAGGTCTTTTCAAATATAAGGGCAATGTTTTTTCCCTTCATCCTCTGCTGCTCGGTTCGGGCGTATTTTGCAGTTTTTAAATCCTTTGCTAACTGGATTAAAAACAATAATTCTTCCTTTGTAAAATCTAACTCCTTTAAAAAATTCCTGTTCTTAAGATTTACTGGCATAACTTCCTCCCTTTAAATAATAGTCGTTGAGCAGTGATTAAAGCTCAATCTTAAATCACTTACATTAACATGAAACTACATAAGGATATTATAACAAAATTTAAAACACAAGATTAAAAATTAGCCTTAATTAGGAACCACTGAAAAACTGCAGGTTAAGGTTAAGATTGAGGTTAAGAAGAAAACGACAAATCCCCATCGAAATAGCGAACAGAGGACAGAAGTCAGAAGACAGATGTCAGATTTTAAAGGAATTCCTTATTTATCTGATATCTGTTTTCATCCTGACTTTATCTGTCTTCATCTTGATGATATTTGTCTTCATCTGATTTTTATCCGTTTTAATCTTTCTCCATCTGCTTAAATCCTGATGAATCTGTTTACATCTTGATGATTAAATAACTAATTTGCTTTTCTGTCTTCTGTTATCTGACTTCTGTCATCTGTCTTCTGACATCCGTTTTCATCTCGATGATTAGATAACTACATGAATAACTTTTTCACTGCCCCTACTTATTATGCCAGAGGTAAAGCTCTTTCTTGAACTTCATCTTAGCCTTGCACCAAAACTATTTTCAAGCTTCTTCAGAATCTCCTCTATTTTAATATTTAGCTCCTCATCAGTAAAAGTTTTACTCTCGGATGAAAAAACAAATCTGAATGTAAAGCTTTTCTTATCCTCAGGAATGTTTTTGCCGTCATAGAAATCAATAAGTGTAACTTCAATCAGATCCTCTGCCTTTGATACAACACGATATATATCTTCATATCTGTATTTTTTATCAACCAGTATTGACAAATCCCTTATGCCATACTGCAGGTCTGAAACCTTTTTTGGTTTTTTTACAAGTGACGCAAAATCAAGGCTGTATTTTTTGACAAATTCTTCAAGCAAAACCTCAAAATAAAAAATTTTCTCTGACTTGAGATCAAACATATCAGATATATCAGGGTTTAAAAGCCCATAAAACCCAATTTTTTTATCTCCAAGCCATATATCAGCTGACATATCAGAAACCATAAATTTTTCTTTGCATCCCTGAGTATATCTTATCCCGCTAAAATTAGAAAGCAAATATTCAACAACGCTTTTGGTGTAGAAAAAATCAATCTCTTCAGTCTGTTTTTTCCACCATATGGTTTCATCAATACTACCGGATAGAATTGCAGATAAAATTCTTTTTTCAACTGGCTTCTTTTCCGCTATACCAAATACTGAACCATACTCATATATCTTAGTGCTCTTTATTCCACGATTTGAATTATATCTCAAATTCTTCAAAAGCGACGGAAGAATGGATGGCCTCAAGTATTCAAACTCTTTTGAGAGAGGATTTGAAAGTTTTAAAACACCGTTGATATCATAGCCTAATTTTTTTATCTCATCCTCACAAACAAGATCATAGTTAACACACTCATTGAATCCAAAAACAGAAAATTTTGATGATATATTCTTTTTGAGTTCATAGAAAGGATCATCCTTTGATTTTAAAACCGGCATTGATGTCTTTGACTCTATAACATCATAACCAATATATCTTGCGACCTCCTCACTTATATCCCATATACTCTTTATATCAGCTCTGTATGATGGGATATGAAAGCTATGCCCATCATATAATCCATCGAGCCTTCTTAACACCTCATCCATTTTTTCATCTGAGATCGCTGTACCAAGAATTCTGTTTATTCTTGAGTGATCTATATCTATGATATCTTCTTTTTCCTCATAATTTTTTACATCTGTTATGGAATAGATCTCAGAGTCTTGGTTTGTTGTTTTTATTATCTCACATATTCTTGAAGCAGCAAGCTCTGAAAGCTTAACATCAACCCCCCTTTCATATCTGTATGATGAATCAGTTTTTATACCCAAAATTTTTGATGATCTTCTAACAGCGGCTGGAACAAAATGTGCTATCTCAACAAGTATATCACTTGTATCATCATTTATTGAGCTGAAATACCCACCCATTACACCAGCAACCGCAAGTGGTTTTTTACTATCAGCAATAACCATTATATTCTCATCAAGGGCATTATCTTTTCCATCAAGTGTCTTTATTTTTTCATCCTTAAAAGCTTTTCTTACAACTATCTTCTCAGATATATTTCTGAGATCAAAAAAATGTGTTGGCTGACCTAACTCAAACATAAGATAGTTGGAAACATCTATGAGCATATTGTTTTTTGGATTGAGTCCAATCTTTTTTAATCTGTCATATATATAAGTTGGTGTTGTTTTATTTTTAATGTTTTTAATGACTATTCCCTGATACCTTAGGCAATCATCTGTTTTTATCTCTATATCAAATCTTCCTGTTGGTGTTGAAAGTTTTGAAGGCTTGAACTCTTTTAGCTTATATCCGTAAAATATTGAAAGCTCACGAGCAAGTGAGTAGTGTGAAAGACAGTATCCTAAGTTAGGTGTTATCTCAAGCTCAAATGAATAATCAGGAGGGAATAATTCCTTGATACTTTTGCCAAGCTCAAGTTTATCATCAAGCACCATTATTCCATCAGATTTATCAGCAAGCCCTAACTCAGACTCAGAGCATATCATCCCCTCTGATTCCACTCCCCTTATCTTTGCCTTTTTCAGTACTTCATTACCGAGCCTTGCCCCAACAACTGCAAATGGGACCTTCTGTTCTGCTCTCACATTAGGTGCACCGCATACAACATTATAAATCTTCTTGCCATCGCTTACCTCACAGAGTGATAGTCTATCGGCATTGGGGTGTTTCTTAACACTCAACACCTCAGCCACATATACATCATCAACATCTGCACCAATAATTTTAACATCATCTATTGAAAACCCAATTCTTGAAAGGTTTGAGGTTACAGTTTTAAAATCTAACTTTTCATCAAGATAGTCACAAAGCCATGAATACAAAACTCGCATTAATGCCTCCAATCAAATAGTGGACAGTGATCAGTGGACAGTTATTAGTTAATTAAGGATTTTTCTTATTTCTGCTCACTTATCACTGAATACTGATCACTGTTTAAAAAATCTGACGCAGAACCCTTAGATCATTTTCATAAAGAACCCTTAGATCATCTATACCTAACAAAAGCATTGCAAATCTTTCAATACCTGCACCAAAAGCAAAACCAGAAAACTCATTCGGGTCATATCCACAGTTTTTTAAGACATTTGGATGCATAACACCTGCTCCTAACATCTCAATCCAACCAGAGCCATGACATACCCTGCAGCTTTTATCAGTTCCACCGCAGAAGACACAGCTGACCTCTGCCTGAGCACCCGGTTCAACAAATGGAAAGTATGATGGAGAAAACCTTATCTTTGCAGAACTACCAAAAAAATCTTTCATAAAGCTTTCAAGCGTCCACTTGAGATCAGCCATAGAAACATTTTTATCAACATAAAAACCCTCTATCTGATTAAAAACAAATGAGTGTGTTGAATCTATTGCCTCAGACCTAAAAACCTTACCCGGTGAAATTATTCTTAACGGTGGTTTGTATTTGAGCATTGATCTTATCTGAACAGGTGATGTATGTGTCCTCAAAAGATAGTTTTTATTTTTATCATCCTTCAAATCTAAATAAAACGTATCCTGCATATCCCTTGCTGGGTGATCAGGCGAAAAATTAAGTGCTTCAAAGTTATAATAATCCTCTTCAACAAGCGGCCCCCACTCTATTGAAAACCCTAACTTTTGAAATATATCTATTATTCTGTTCAAGGTTATTGTTATCGGATGAAGATTGGATTGATTGTATTTTTTTGATGGAAGGGTTATATCAATATCATAGTGATATTCTTTAAATCCAGAAAAAAGATTTTTTTTAGACTCACAGAAAGAAACAATTTTATTTTTAAGCTCATTCCCCTTAGCACCAAGAAGCTTTTTTTCCTCTGGCTTAAATGAGCCCAACTCTCTTAAAAGAAGTGTGAGTTCGCCCCTTTTTCCAACAAACCTTTCTTCCAAAAAAGCGATATCAACATTACTCTCTGAAAAAGACTTAAAAGCCTCAGCTATATCGCCAAGCTTTTTAATCCACTCATTGCTGTCCATTTTTTTTAATTTGCAGTAGAAATATTTTTTTTGGCTATATCTACAAGTGTTTTAAACGATGCGGGGTCCTTTATGGCCATCTCAGAAAGCATTTTCCTGTTAAGCTCTATATCAGCTTTTTTAAGACCACACATAAATTTGCTATAGCTCATACCATGCTCTCTCACAGCTGCATTGAGCCTGATAACCCACAGTGATCTCATATCTCTTTTCTTATTCTTCCTTGATACATATGCTGTTGTCAAAGATTTTTTTACCTGCTGGGTAGCCATTCTAAGTCTTCTTGATTTATCTCCGTAATAACCCTTTGCAAGCTTTAATATTTTCTTTTTTCTTTTATTTCTTGCTACAGAATATTTTATTCTCATATTAACTCCTTCTTATCAGTTCAGCTTTTCCCTTCTTAAAGAATATTCTGAACCATTTATCAGATAATTTACTTGTATGGTAAATATGTTTTAATAAGTTTTGCAGTTGTTGTCTCTGGACCTATAACCTTGGCTTTTTTCAAGGCTCTCCCTTTCTTGGCAGACATCGGTGTTAAAAGGTGTTTCAAACCAACCCTCTTCCATTTTATCTTACCATTCTTGGTAATCTTTATTCTTTTTTTAGCACCAGCATGGTTTTTCATCTTAGGCATAAAATCTCCTTACCATCATTAAACATAAAAAAACACTATTTATATATTATATAATTTTTTTTTCAATATTTATCAGGAACATTCAGAATATCCACAATCATGACAGGTCGGGCCTGAACATCCACTTTCAAAACTTATGTTTGATGAATAACACTTTGGACAGTACTGAGTCTTTGTTGCATCCCAGAGCTGAAGCTTGTTTGTATCAGTTCCACTTTCAGGAATCATTTTTCTTTTTTTAAGGTGATCCCTTAAAGCAATAGCTATAGCATGGGGGATTGAGTTAACCCTGTTTTCACCAAACCCAAAAGGCTTATCACCCTTTATTGAGTTGAGATGTTTTAGTATTCTTACAGGATCCCCTCCATTTTCAAGATACTTTGAAAGAAGTATCCCAACAAGTGCAGTAAGTCCACTAAGCTCTGTGCCAAGGGGTGGCAGGTTGGTAAAGATCTGAAACGGTCCGTTTTCCTCAGTAAAATTTATATGTATATGAAGCGGGCCATAACCAGTCTGTATCTCATAGTATTCAGAGAGTGCACCGTATGTCTGTTTCTTTTTCTTTGTCTTTTCCTTTGAGCTTATATTTAAAACCTGAAATTCCTTACAGCCATCCCTGTAAACCGTTATTCCCTTGCAGCCTAATTTATAAGAAAGAAGATAAGAATTTTTTATATCCTCAGGTTTTGCGGAGTTAGAAAGATTTATTGTTTTTGACACAGCATTGTCTATGTATTCCTGAAAAGCTGCCTGAGTTTTTATATGATACTCATAGCTTATATCGTGAGCAGTAGGAAATAGATCCTGTATCTTTTTAGGTATCTCAGCTATTCCCCTAACAGCTTTATGGTTTTCATCAATCTTTTTCCACAGAGACTCCTTTGTAAGACCAAAATAATTATTTTCCTCTGCTATCTCCTTAAAGAGTGGATTTACCTCATAGAATGAATCCTTTGAATCAGGAACCTTCCCATTCTTCATGGCTTCAAGAGCCTTAGCAGTATACCTAGTGTAAACAACAGCAAAAAATGGTTCTATACCACTTCCCTGAAGCCCTGCAGCTATTGATATGGTTCCTGTTGGAGCTATTGTTGTTCTTGAAGCATTTCTTATAAACCCTGACTTACCCCTGAAATACTTTGAACCACTATCATATATTGAACCCTTCCAGTTAAAAAAGCATCCTCTCTCCTCAGCTAATTTTTCAGATGATTCAAATGCTTTTTCCTGCACAAACTTCATAACCTCACGGGCTTTCTTTATTCCCTCATCAGAGTCATATCTTACGCCAAGTTTTACGCATGTCTCAGCCCAGCCCATAACTCCAAGCCCTATCTTTCTGTTTGATTTTGCCATATTTTCAATCTCAGGCAATGGATAATTGTTTATCTCTATCACATTGTCAAGGAACCTCACAGCAATGCTGACAGCCTTACCGAGCCTCTCCCAGTCTATGCTTCCCTTTGTGATCTCTCCGGTAACAAACCTTGAAAGATTTATTGAACCAAGATTGCATGCCTCCCAAGCTAAAAGTGGCTGTTCTCCACAAGGATTTGTTGCTTCTATCTCTCCTATATGCGGGGTTGGGTTGGAGTTTGTACTATTGACCCTGTCTATAAATATTATTCCAGGATCTCCTGTTGCCCATGCAGAATCAACTATTTTATTAAAAAGTTTCTTTGCATTTATCTTTGAAACAGGCTCCTTTGTTCGTGGATTTAAAAGGTCAATATCCTGATTTTCTTCAACTGCTTTCATAAATTTATCATCTATTGCTACTGAAAGATTAAAATTTTCCATAACCCCTGGCTTTGATTTAAGAGTTATAAAATCCTCTATTTCAGGATGCCAGTAAGGAAGGATTCCCATATTAGCACCCCTTCTTGTACCGCCCTGTTTTACGACATCAGTCATCTTATCAAAGAGCTGCATAAATGATAAAGCACCTGATGCAACACCATTTGTCTTTTTAACAATATCACCCTTCGGTCTGAGCTTGCCAAAAGAGAATCCTGTTCCACCACCCGATTTCTGTATCATACTCTGAGCTGATAGTGCCTTTGATATCCCCTCCATAGAGTCATCAACAGGAATGACATAGCATGCGGAGAGCTGCTGGAGATCTCTTCCGGCATTCATAAGTGTTGGAGAGTTTGGCAAAAACTCAAACTTTGCCATCATACTGTAAAACTCCTCAGTCCAGCTATCCACAAGAGCTTTTGCCTGAGGATTCGTTTCATAAACTTTTATTATATTTTTGATAAATTTCTGAAAGTTTTCTTCCCTCTTTGAAGACTCAAAAAGATTTTTGTGCAGCAAAAGCAGAGTTGACTCAGTCCCGTTATAATCGTATTTTACTATCTCGTGATTAACATCATCAAATATCCCATATTCACAAGCCTTCTTTGAAAATATTATCTCTGCAAGAGCAATATTAAAAGAAACTCTGTTAAAAAGTTCTTCAACAGATTTATCACCTCTAAGATATTTATCTTTTATAACCTTTTCTTGGTTAGGCGTCAAAAAAATTTTTTCTAATGTCATAGGATTCATCCTGTCTCCTTTTTTATTGATTTTAAAAAACTGCCCAATCTCTGGGGATAATTAAATGATAAGAAAAATCTTTTTCATTTGTCAAATTTCTATTGTATAAACTGAGATAATTAAAACACTTCAGACTCAAAAAACTATCATCTATATTCTTTGTCCATTGATATTAATATTTACTTTTTTAAAATTTGCTTTTTAATTTTATATTTATTAGAATTAAGTTATAAAGGGGCTATGTATGGAATGTAATGTTTTGATTGTTGATGATGATAAAGATTTTTTAGATCTTCTATCACGATATCTGAAAAACAATAATTTTTCAGTTTATACTGCTTTAAATGTAAAATCAGCACTTAGAATACTTTCGCAAAAAAAAATAAGTCTTATAATAAGTGATGTGGAGATGCCTGGCATTGACGGATATGATTTTCTTAAAACAGTAAGAGAATCAAAAAAATACTCTCAGATACCATTCATACTGATGTCAGGAAAGAAAATAACAGAGATAGATATGATTGAAGGATATGAGAAGGGAAGCGACGATTATGTAATAAAGCCATTTTCATTTCCACTTATGCTATCAAAAATAAAGGCAATACTAAAAAACAGACATATATGTACAGAAAATGATATAAAAATAGGTGATTTAATTATAAGTGAGGTTTCAAAAAAAGTTATCATTGGTAAAAAAGAAGTTCAGCTTACAAAAAAAGAATATGAGCTTTTGCTACTTCTTGCCAAAAATAAAAACAGAGTCTTTTCTCCGCAGCAGATACTTGATAAGATCTGGGGATATGGATCAAAGGGATATGACAACCCTCACACAGTTGAGACTCACATATCAAGCCTTAGAAAAAAATTAGGAGAAAATATATCAAAAAAAATAAAAAATGTTCCGGGATACGGTTATAAATTTGAGGAATAAAAATGAAAACATATGATAAGATTTTAAGAAGCTATCTTTTGAACAAGAATCCTGATTTTGAAAAGATTTCAGAAAATATATTAAAGATTATAAAAAAGGAAACCAGAAGCAGATATGGATTTGTCGGATATATGGATTTGAAAACCGGCAAGCTTGTGGTGCCAACATTTAGCAAAAAAGTATCAAAGGATTGCAAAATAATAAACAGGGTAAATGTGTTTGAAAACTTTAACAACCTCTTTGGCTGGGGAATAAAGAACAAAAAAACGGTTATATCAAACACTGTATCAAGAGATCCAAGAACTCATGGGCTTCCTGAGGGACATATAAAAATAGAAAGATTTTTAGCATCACCTGCGATAATCAGGAACAATGTTGTTGGCATGTTGGCCGTGGCAAATAAGAAAGAAGAATACACAGCTAAAGATATTGAAAACATTGAAAATCTTGCAAACATATATGCAGTCATAGTATATCATCTCATCAGGGTAAAAGAAAGAGAAAACTATACCAATATGATAACCCAGGTGATTGAAAATTCAAGAGATACAATATATGTTATCAACAGAAATGGAATAATAGAATATATCAATTCGCGTGTTAATGACTACGGTTATAAGAAAGAGGATATTGAAGGGAAGCTTACATTTAACTTTACACATCCTGATGATAGAGAATTTGTAGAGAAAGCCTTTGAAAATGCTATGGAAACTGGTAAAACTTTAAAAACTCTTAGCCACAGAATATTAAAAAAGGATGGAAGTTTTTACGAGGCTGATCAAAAATCTGAGGTTATATTTGAGAATGGCAAGCCTGCAAAGATAGTCGGTGTTATAAGAGATGTTACTGAGGAGAGAAATATAAAAAGACATCTTGAAGAGTCAAACGAGATTTTAAAAAAGATATTTGACTCAGCAAAGGATCTGATCTTTATAAAAGATCTGAGTGGCAACTATATCAATGTAAACAAAACATTCCTTGAAACATTAAAAATTACAGCTGATAAAATAATAGGGAAAAATGACAGAGATTTTTTTACTTGCGAAGTCATAAACGAAATAATCAAAACAGACAGTGAAATAAAGTCAGGAAAAACAATTACACACACATCTGAAGTTGATATAAATGGAAAAAGACATATATTTAATACAATAAAGGTTCCAATAAAGGGAAGTGACGGAAATACAAAATATATTCTTGGTATAGCAAGGGATATAACAAGGCTAAGAAAGCTTGAGAGAAAAATGGCATTGATGAAAGCAGGAGAAAACATCTCTGAACTCACCGGCAAATTTGCCCACGATGTAAACAATATACTTTCAATCATTTCAGGATATAGCTCATTGATAGAAGAAGAAATTTTAAAAAATAAGGATATGTTGAAAGAAATAAAGATGATAAAGAAATCAGTTAACAAGATAAGCTCGGTAACAAAACAGTTCAGGAAATCAGCTATTACCGCCATAAACAAATAGACAAAAAATCTTTGAAAAAAAATTGAATATTATTTGAACAGTTTTATATAAAATATTATTATAAAGAGTTCTCTAAAGATTTAATGAATTTAATCCAGCGTTACATATGCACCCCCCTAATCCCAAACCCCAAAACATAGTCCCTAACCCCCCAAAGCTATGTGGCGCTGGATTTTTTTAAAGTTTTTATAGCCTTTAATGCTGCGCGCATCTTATTTTCAATTATTACAAAATATATTACTTTATAACCAAAAATTTAGTTCCTACTCTTCTGATAAAATAGTGGGCACCGAAAAAAAATCTAACCGTAAAGATTTAGGACAATAAAAATAGCTAAGATTAAGATTGAGTTAAGAATAAAACGACAAATCCACATCTAACCCAAACCCGAAGTAACCTACGCTATTACTTTTGGTTCTTTCCTAAATAACGAAATAACCAAACAACTAATCTGTCCGTTTACATCCTGATGTTTATTCTTCCCAAACAACCAGATAACGAGATAACTAATCTGTCTGTTTACATCTCAATGATAAGATAACTACATGAGTAACTTCACTGAACCCTATTTATCTGTGACTTCACCATTGAAATACTTTTCATCAAGCACTGTTGGAGGAAGGTTCAAACTCCATGAAGGTTTTGGAAGCTTCCAAAACTTTGGAAGCAGCATCATACCTGTGTTTAAATATCTCTGATCTGTTGAATATATTACGTCACAATCCCTCTTAAAATTCATATCAGGACATCCATACTGTGAGAATATAGCGTTTCTATAATCAAAACCACCATCATCATTTGTGCCCTGTGATGAAAAATATCTAAAGCCTATAACATTTGAATTGTAGTCATAAAAAAGATTCCCGCTCCTATCTATATAACCAAGAAACATAACAGCATGACCAGTACCATTCTTCCTATTGATGTTTATAAATGCTCCCGGCTTCAATTTTTCAAACACAACCCTCTCACCCATACCAAAGTTTATAAGGGCATCAGCCGTTCCATAGGAATTAAAATCATGGTTAACCCATATATGACCTCTGAGATCTCCTGCTCCTAAATTTTCATAGCTTGACTTTGGGAGATAGGAATAAACAGAATAATCCCCAGTTTCTTTTGAGTATATATCATAAGCTGTCAATATCAGCTCAAGCTGGGCTGCAACGCACATAGTATATGGTGGTTTCAGTGCCTTTATAAATCCCTGATTATTAAAGTCTATGTCATGGGTTAAGGCAGCATGTATATCATAACCCTTAAGAAGATATTTGCTTTCTATCTCTTTAACAGCTTTAATTAAATAACCATTAAAATATTTATTTTCATCAGCAGTAGTTGACACTTCCAACTTAAACCCATAGACACTAGGAACCGTAATACCATCGGTAAAGGATGAAAAACTCTTTTCAAAATCATAATCAGCTATTTTTTCAACAGAATCATCTGCTTTTAAACTTATAGTGCTCAACATTAAGGCAATTGTTAATATAAATCTCATATCTTCTTTTATTTTTTAATGTATTTCATACATATTTACAAGAGTCTTATGACCTATTTCAATTATATGGTAGTTTTTTTGTAAAATGATTATGTGGAACCAAACATAAATTTTGATCACGACTTTATCAAAAGATTAAACCTCAATGAAAGGCAGTTAGAGGCTGCTATTTATTTTAACTCACCACTTCTCATTATTGCAGGTGCCGGCACTGGAAAGACAAAAACCCTTATATCAAAGTTAGCAGTGCTTGTGCACAGCGGAATCCCTGCATCAAGGATTTTGGCAATAACATTTACCAATAAGGCCGCCGGTGAAATGAAGAGAAGGGTTACTGACCTTGTGCCTGATGCTTATGGATTATGGTGCTCTACATTTCATTCGTTTGGGGTAAAGTTTTTGAGGATGAATGCTAAGGCTGCAGGACTCAACAAGGATTTTGTCATATATGATGAGGATGATCAAAAAAAGGTTATCTCGCTCATTATGAAAGAGTTGGGTTTTGATAAGGAAAAGAACAAGGCATCAGTTTATCTTTCGATCATATCAAGAGCAAAGGATGATCTGATGGATTCTGAGTCATATCTTTTAAACGCAAGAATAGGCGGCAACGCTGAAAGGATAAAGGCTGCACAGATCTATTTTGAGTATCAGAAAAAATTAGCAGAATCTAATGCAGTTGATTTCGGTGATCTTATATCAATACCTGTTAATATACTTAAAAACAATAAAGAGCTCTGTGAATACTACCAGAACTACTTTGATTATATACTCGTTGATGAATATCAGGACACAAACAGAGCACAGTATATGCTGATAAAAACTCTTTCTCAAAAGAATCAAAACATATGTGTGGTTGGAGATCCTGATCAATCAATTTATGGATGGAGAGGAGCTGACATAAGAAATATTCTTCAGTTTGAAGCAGACTTTAAGGGTGCAAAAACAATAGCGCTTGAACAGAACTATCGATCCACATCAGTTATACTTGACGCTGCTAATAGGGTTATAAAGCACAACAAGCAGAGAAAGGAAAAAAATCTTTGGACAGATAATATAAACGGAGAAAAAATTGAGCTAATAGAGGTTGCAAATGAAATTGAGGAAGCAAATCAGATAGCTTCAAAGATAAAGCAGATTGCATCTGGCGAGAAATACTCTAACATAGCTGTTTTTTACAGAACTAACTCACAGAGCAGAAACTTTGAAGAGGCATTTAGAAAATACAGGATACCATATAAACTCATAGGCAGTGTAAGGTTTTATGAAAGAAAAGAGATCAAGGATGCTATAGCATACCTCAGAATTATTGTAAATCCACTTGATACTGTGAGCCTTTTAAGGATTATAAATACACCAGCGAGGGGGCTTGGCGATAAAACAATTGATAAGATTCAGGAGCTTTCTAAGGCAAGAGGACTTCCGCTTTTTGATACACTCTTGCTTGATGATCTGCCATTATCAGATGGCACAAAGACATCAGTTAAAAATTTTATAGAGATTATAAAAGAGTTCAGGGCTTTAACCGCATCCGAACCTCCACACTCACTGCTTGAGAAACTTCTTATAAAATCAGGATACTGGGATATGATAGAAGCAGATGCAGAAAAGGACAAGGAAACCGCTTTTATGAGACTTTCAAACCTTCAAGAACTTGTTAATGCTATAAAGCAGTTTGAGGACGAATCGGAATCAGCAGGTATGCCTGCCACAATAAATAGATATTTGGAGGAGATATCCCTCCAGAGTGATCTAGATGACTTTTCAGAGGATCTAAACACTGTAACCCTTATGACACTTCATCTGGCCAAAGGACTTGAGTTTGAAACAGTATTTATTACAGGGCTTGAAGAGGGACTTTTTCCAATAAATGCAGCAGATTCAAGCGAAGATGATATGGAAGAAGAAAGAAGACTTATGTATGTCGGTATGACAAGAGCAAAGAAAAAGCTCTTTTTGAGCTGGGCACAGACAAGAAGAATCTTTGGTAAAATGTATCCCAATATGATGTCAAGGTTTATAATAGAATCAAATGTGGTAACTTATCCAAAGAACAGAAAGTATGATGATATAAAAGTAATAGAAGGATATTCGCTTTCAAAACCAGAGCCAAAATCTGGGAGAAGGGTCATACACCCAGTTTTTGGTCAGGGAGTTATACTTGAGATAATTGGCAGTGGTGAGTTTGCAAAGATTAAGATAAAATTTAATAGCGGCTCGGTTCACACTTTTATGCTTAAATTTGCTCCGATAGAGATAATTTAGTTATTTAATCATCAAGATGTAAACGGATTTAATCAGGATTTAAGCAGATGGAGAAAGATTAAAACGGATAAGTTAGTTGCTGTTAACTGGTTTGGAGGTTTTTATGAATATAGATGAGGTTATAAAACTGGCTAAGATTGAACTTAAAGAGGATGAAAAAAATCTTTTTTCAAAACAACTTGACAGTATAATAAACTGGATAAATGAACTGAATGAGCTTGATACTGAAAATATAAAACCTATTTTTTCAATAACTGAGATGGAAAACAATTACTATGATGACATCCCTGAAAAATTTGATAATACGAGGGATATAATAAACAACTTTCCAAACAGGGAATATGATTTTATAAAGGTAAAAAAAGTTCTATAATACACTATAATGGCATTATAGTTCGGTAGGAAATGAACATTTTTTAAATTTTGTTTATTAATTTTTGGCAGGGGGTTCTATGAAAAAAAGATTATTATACACTCTTCTGATATTTGTGCTTTTTATAATGCCTTTTCTGATACTTTCCAACCATTTTATCAATACTGTTGATGAAATAAACATAAACAACACACTTTTAAGGCTTGATATGTCAATGAGTTCACTCTCATATCAGCTATCGGATATGCTTGTTCAAAACTATGATGTACTAAGAGATATCAGGAACAAAAGATACGATAAAGAAAAACTCATAAAAAAATTAAAAGAAATAAAAGATAGCAGCATAATAGTAAAAAACATATCATTATACAACGGTAAAAATCTTGAATTTTCTACGGATAAAAATACCGCTCCCAAAAACATTGATACAGCCTTATTAGAAAATGCAAAACGCTTACAGTTACCTATTGGTCAGGTGATATACCCCAAGGATGCTCCTCCTGAGCTTTTAACAGCTGAGTATATATCTGACAGACTGGTTGTAAGCATAACTGATTTAGGATATCTAAATGGACTGCTTTTAAAGATGTCAAAGAAGTTATATGTAAATCTTTATTTATTTGATGGTGATGAAAATATAATATTTGATTCAAACTATGATTATATCTTTAACTACAATGTAAAACCACATAAAGAAATATCAGAACTGATATCAACTCTTATATCAAAAAATATATTTAGCTACAAAGGGATTATAAACATAAATGGCAAGAAATCCCTCGTATCAATATATAATGTTGAAACAACTAAGTGGTGGATATACGGGATAATGGATTATGAGAAAATAGTCAATAACAATCTTAGAGACTGGGCAAAAAGGGTTGTCTATTCTGGTATTATTTTAATATTTGTATTTAGTTATATATCGGTTCTTATAATGGAAAAATTTTATATAAGAAAAACTTAATATCTCAAAGCTTTTTGAGTATATCAATAACTATCACTGGATTTGCCTTACCCTTGGATTTTTTCATAACATATCCTACGATTGGGCCGGTAGCTTTTTCATTACCACTCTTAAAATCGTCAAATGCCTTTTTGTTTATTTCAACAGCCTCCTTAACCCAACCCTCTATCTCATCAGTATTGCTTATCTGCTTGAGCCCAAGCTCATCAACAAGTATTTTTGGACTCTTTTCCCTTGACAGTGATTGTTCGAATAGCTTTTTTGCTCCTGCACTTGATATCTCATTTTTTGATATCATATCTGCTATCTGATATATATGCTCAGGATCCGGAGATTTGGTCAAGAAATCCTCATCATTTATTTTGTTCTCATTTATATATGCTAATAACTGGCCGTTTATAATATTTATTGCATTTTTTATAACATTTTTATCATCAGTAAAATTTGTTATCTTCTCAAAATAAGAGTTAATATACTTGTTTGATGTTATAACCTCTATATCATCCGCTTTTAAAGAATATTTTTTAATATACTCATCCCTTATCTGCGAAGGAAGCTTTCCTATCGATTGTTTTATCTCATCAATAAGCCTTTGTTCAAGGTTTAATGGCACCAGATCAGGCTCTGGAAAGTATCTATAATCATTTGCCATCTCCTTGCTTCTCATTGAAATAGTTTCACCCTTTTGAGCATTCCATGTTCTCGTATCCTGTTCTATTTTTTTGTTATCCTTTATCATCTCAGACTGCCTTTTTATCTCATATTTGAGTGAATCCTTTACGGCCTTAAATGAGTTAAGGTTTTTTATCTCAACCTTCCTGCCAAATTTTTTACTGCCATTCTCCCTCAACGATATGTTTACATCACATCTCAGCTCACCCTTCTCCATATCACAGTTAGAAATCTCAAGCCATCTTAATAATTTTTTCAGCTCTGTTAAAAACTCATATGCCTCATCAGGCGATGATATATCAGGCTCTGTTACTATCTCAACAAGCGGAACACCACATCTGTTCAGATCTATAAGTGTGAAATCAAGCTGTTCTGATCCTATGGAATGAAGTGATTTCCCCGCATCCTCCTCAATATGAGCCCTTTTTATCCTTATCTTTTTATCAGTTAGCATTATGTAACCATCCTCACAGACAGGCCTTTCATACTGTGATATCTGATATCCCTTTGGAAGATCAGGATAAAAATAATTTTTCCTCGCAAACACAGAAAACCTGTTTATCTTGGCATTAATAGCAAGTCCTATCTTAACCGCCATCTCAACAGCTTTTTTATTTAACAATGGTAGAACACCTGGCTGAGCAGAACATATTGGACATATGGACGAGTTTGCAGGTGAATTTGAATCCACTATCTCACATCTGCAAAACATCTTTGTTTTAGTTTTAAGCTGTGTATGTATCTCAAGTCCTATTACTGGTTCAAATTCCATAATGCCTCCAAGAACAGATTTTATCAATATTTAAATGTATAATATATTAAAAACATATCTTATAATCATCTGCTCTTCCACTCCTTCAACTTAGCCACCATCTCTTTATCACTATCATATTTTAAAAGCCCTAATGACTCCTTAATGCTTACCCATTTCACATCCTCTATCTCTTGCGGCGTCTGTATCTCACCTGTATCTTTAACAGGTTTCATAAGATACCAGAAAACCTTTTTCTCTATCTTTTTCTTATTTCTATAAAAAAAATAATGTGAGATATAAAATTCTTTTTCATCTATAATTTCACATATAACACCTGTTTCCTCAAATACTTCTCTCAGGGCTGCTTCCCTTTGCGTTTCTCCATTTTCTATATGTCCCTTTGGAAATGTCCATACCTTTTCTCCTGTGATCGTCTTCATAAGTATTAAAAGTATCTCATCATCCCTTATGACTATCCCTCCACTTGAAAATTCTTTTATAATAGGCATTTAGCCGCCTCAAAGAGATAGCTTTCACAGAAGTTGTTTGATATAAACTGAATGCCATATGGCAGTCCATCATATGATTTTCCATATGGCACATTCATAGCGCATATTCCTGCAAGATTTACAGGAACTGTAAAAATATCATTGAGATACATTGAAAGGGGATCGTTGATTTTTTCACCTATCTTAAAAGCTGGTGTTGGGGTTGTCGGAAGCATTATCACATCCACATCCTTAAACGCTTCAACAAAATCATTTTTTATTATTCTTCTTGCCTTCTGAGCTTTAAGATAATATGCATCATAATATCCAGCACTCAGTGAATATGTCCCGAGTATTATCCTTCTTTTAACCTCAGATCCAAATCCTTCACCCCTTGTCTTTCCGTAGGACTCATTTATATCAGCACCCTCAACATATCTTCCATATCTGATGCCATCAAATCTTGAGAGGTTTGATGATGCCTCGCTTGATGATATTATGTAATATGTGCTTATAGCATACTTCAGATGCGGTAGTTTTATTCTTTTAGTCTTTGAAATCTTTGATATTGTTTCAATAGCTTTCTCAAAATTGCTCTGCACCCCTTTATCCATAGCATTTGTATCAAAGTCAACGATTCCTATTTTAAGCTCACTATATTTTTTCTCCTGGACATCAGGAATTGTTTTATATGTGGTAGAATCCTTTGGATCATAGCCTTTTATTACATCATAAACTGCCTTTATATCATCAATGCTTTTAGCAAATGGTCCTATCTGGTCAAGGCTTGAAGAAAATGCCATAAGTCCGTATCTTGAAACTGTCCCATATGTTGGCTTCAATCCATAAACTCCACAGAACGATGCAGGCTGTCTTATTGAACCACCTGTATCAGAACCCAATGCTACATCTGAAAAATCCGCAGCAACAGCAGCAGCCGAGCCACCAGATGAGCCACCGGGAACATAATTGGTATTCACTGGATTTTTTGTCGAAAAATATGATGAGTTCTCAGTTGATGAACCCATAGCAAACTCATCCATGTTGGTCCTTCCTATTATTACTGCATCATCCTTTAAAAGCCTTTCTATAGCTGTTGCAGTGTATGCAGAGATATGGTTTTCAAGGATCTTAGAAGCTGCTGTTATGCTTTTCCCTTTATAAAGCATATTATCCTTTATGGCAACGACATATCCATACAACCTTCCTGGTGTCCTTCCATTTTTAACCTCAATCTCTAACCTTTTAGCCCTTTCCATAGCATCATATTCCCACACCTCTATAAAGGCTTTTATTTTATCATCAGATTTCTTTATGTTTTCTAAATATCTTGCAGTTTTTTCAACTATCATTTAAACCTCCAACAAAAAATTATAAATGGCAGTATTGTTTAAATCATTTAGGATCCATATGCCACTGTTACTAAAACTCAAATCATAAAAAAGAACAAAAAATTACTTCTTTTTAAGTGTTATAAGATTTTCAATATGGGGTGTATTTGGATAAAAATCAAAGCCTGCAACATTTTCTATGACATATTTTTCAAGCAGAAAAGTGAGGTCACGACCCTGAGTCATAGGATTGCAAGAGAGATAAGCAATTTTTGCTGGCAGTGTTTTCATAATATTTTTAATAACATTTTTATGAAGTCCTGCTCTTGGAGGATCAAGTATCAACGCATCTGAATCGTAAAAGCTCTCAGCCAGCTTTGAATCAATTGAACAATAAGCATTGGCATTTTTGATTGAGTTGCTCTCTATATTCTTAACTGCATAATCATAGCTTGATTTGTTTGATTCCACAAGTTCAACAGCACCCACAGAATCAGAAAGTGAAAGTCCTATAACTCCGACCCCACAATAGAGATCTAGAACTTTTTTTGCTCCTGAAACAAACTTTTTTATTTCTGATATTGCACTATCAAAGAGAGTTATATTATTCTGAAAAAAACAATCAAAACCATATGAAAAACTCTTATTAAAAATTTTTTCAACCAGAAAATCACTGCCAGTTTTAGAAATTATTTTATCAACATTTGATACTGATGAAAGAGGATTTGAATATACCAGATTGAAGCCCTTTAACCTCTTATCAGAAAAATCAAATCTTATGCCTTCATCCTTAACAAAGAGTGAGGCAACTATATCTGATGTATTTCTTGCCCTTCTTATTATAAGAGTCTTCAACAAATTTGATTTTATACCACTTTTATTTATAAGCTCAAGTATGTCCAATGCTATTTTGTTTACATCATCACCTATAAGAGCACATCCTTTATCAAGCACAACCTTTCTTGAATAATCTCCCCTCTTGTGAAACGCTAGAAAAATCTTACCATTCTCTTCAGAAAAACTGTATTCTATCTTTGTTCTATATCCAAAGCTCTCATCCGAAGGATAAAATCTGTCAACCCGTATGTTTTCTTTTGATGTTTGGAAGAGGCTCTCCTCTATAAGCTTTTTTTTAAACTCACACTGCTTATCATAATTAATTATCTGCCAAGGCGAGCATGAAAGAAAATGATTCTCACGAGGCTCAACCCTCCACTCACTTTTAGTCTTGATCTCAACGACCTCAGCCTCAATATAATTTTTCTTTTCTATAATGCTTCTTACTATGGCTCTCTCTCCTGGGAGAACCCCATATGCAAATATAACCTTGCCATCCTTGCGTCCGAGAGCTTTTCCCTCACCAACAATCTTTTCAAAATCAACCTCTAATTCTTTCATATTTCAACTTCCTCGCCATAATCAGGCATAAAAATATTTTTAAATCCATTATCCATTAAAACTTTTTTAAATCCCGCTCTGCTCTTGTTCTCACCATGAACAAGCAATATTCCTTTTTTAGGATTTATCTCCTTCACATATTCAATGAGATCGCTCTGTCCTGCATGAGCTGAAAAAAAATCCATGGATCTTACCTCAGAATATACCTCATGCTCAAGCCCGAATATCTTAACCTTTTTAGCACCATCCTTGAGTCTTCTTCCGAGTGTATTCTCTGCCATATAACCGACAAGCAAAACAATGTTTCTATCATCATCTATAGAATTTCTAAGATGATGCAGAATTCTCCCACCCTCACACATTCCTGATGCAGATATTATTATCATCGGCCCTGACATATCATTAAGAGCCTGCGATTCTTCCTTGTTTGATATATATTTTATATATTCATAACCGAATGGATCCTTGTCATCGCGAGAATATGTCGTAAAATCATTATTAAAATCAACCTCTTCTATATGCTTGTTAAAAATATTGGTTACCCTAACACTCATAGGGCTATCGACATAAACAGGTATTGGAAAAACATCCTTTTCATGCCTCAATGAATCAAGAAGATAAATTATCTCCTGAGTTCTTTCAAGTGAAAAGCTTGGTATTATTATCTTTCCTTTGTTTTTAACTGCCTTATTTATTATATCAGCAAAAACCTCTTTAACACCACTCACATCAGTATGTTCTCTGTCACCGTATGTGGTTTCAATTATAAGATAATCCACATCCTTATCAAACTCAGGTCTTTTCAATATAAGCTGATTCCTTCTTCCTATGTCACCGGTGTACAAAATTTTTGTTCCATCAATTTTAATAGAAACTGTAGATGAACCTAAAACATGTCCAGCATTAAAAAATTTTACCTCAACGCTTTCAACAGGATAAAAACTTTCATATCTTTTAACCTTTTTAAAAAATCCGAAAGCCTTTGTTGCATCATCCTCATCATAGAGCGGTTCTATCACAAGCCCATCCTTCTGATGTATCTTGTTAAAAAACTTTGCATCCTCAACCTGAAGCCTTGCAGAATCAAGGAGCATTATCCTTGAAAGTTCATCGGTCACATCTGTAAGATAAATATCTTTTTTATAACCATTTTTGACCAGAACTGGAAGAACCCCGATATGATCTATATGTGCATGTGATATCACAACAGCATCCACCTCATCAGGAGTAAAAAGAAAGTTTAAATTTTTTTGAACAGACTCTGCTCTCCTTCCCTGAAAAAGTCCACAATCAAATAGTATGTTCCCTTTATCAGTTTTTATGAGATGCTTTGAGCCTGTGACCTCTCCACCTGCTGCTCCACAAAATTTTATTATCATAAATAAATTTTAGCTTTTTATTAGAAAATAAGAAAGGCGGGAGAAACTCCCGCCTTTCACAACCAATCAATGTATGACTATTTTTTACTTTGTTTTATCGTTTAAATACTTAACAAAATCAAACCACTTTGTATCAGCATTAAACTTAAACTTTGAGTAAGGCTCTTGTAAAATACCATCTATCTTATCAAGTGTTAATCTTGAATCAACAGGAGGCAGGTAAACACTCACTCCATAAGAAAGATCCATAGATCTACCAGCTCTGTCCTTACCATAGCTACCAGTTGCTATAACAAGATCCTTCTTTATGAATGATTTTAAAGCCTCTGCCTTCATCCTGAGGTTAAGCGATTTTTCATCATTCTTTGATATGCTGGTCGAAACAATATCAGCAAAATTATAAACATCACCAAAAAAAGACAACTTCTTTTGAGGATCAGTCTGTTCACCCAGTATATCAAACCTCATAACATCATTCTTTGCCTTTTTAAGTGCATCAATCTCATCAGCTGCCATCGCAGCTGTTGCGAAATCAGACATAAGAGAATTAAACTTTTTGACCTTGTCCGATCTTACAGCAGATAATGTTGCAGGCTGTTTTACATAGGTATAAAGCTGCTTGAATGATGATACAACAACCCTTCCTATATCCTCATTTGACATAGTAGGATTTTTTGTTATGGCATCGAGGAAAAGAGAGTAAGGATATCCTATTCCAGGAACTGTCTCCTCAGAGCCTATAACAATCTTGGTATAATCCTTAACCTCATCTAGGACCTCTGCCATCTGCATTAGGCATGCATCATAAGCAAGTATATCAACACCACCAACCTCTTTAACAATCTTACCAATCTCATCAGTTGCTATATAGTTGCCAGTTTCATCATCAAAGGAAATACCCTTTGTTGTAGATGACTCAGCAGCCTGCTCTCTTTTTGGATCAAGCCATCCTGTTCCATGATCCCAGAGCACAAGCATATACCTTTTTGCAGGATAGTTCTGTTTTGTCCACTTTACAAAATCTATTGCACTCTTAAAATCACCCATATCATATGCTCCAGTTCCTTCCTTTTTGAATACAACAGATGATTTAACCACTTTTGTATCTGTATCCTTTGTTATATAATATCTTCTAAGTCCAATCCAGTCTCCATCATCATGAACATCGCCATCCTGACCATTCATCCTACCAAACTCTGCTATAATATTAACCTTATCAGTAGAACCAACCCTTTCCATATCATTGACATTATAAAGTCCTGCGCCTTCCAGATTGTTTTTAGCATTAATAAACACCATAACCGTAAGCTCCTTAGCTTTATCAGCCCTCGGAGACTGACTTACAACCTTGGAAGCATTTGTAGGATTTGATAAACTTGTATCCTTTACCTTTGAAGGTGTTGGAATGGATATGTTACTGTTGCTTAATTTCTTAACCGATATATCCGATAATTCATCAGCAAACGAATTAAGAGAAAAGAACATCAAAGAAGCCACAAAAATCTTAAGCATTTTCATATAACCTCCTCAGTTATACCTAAATCACTTTTACTATTGTATCATAAGCCATTTGACAAGTCAAGCCCTCAGGTTATAGAACCTAATAGGCCAATAGGCCTATAATCAAAGCACTCACTTCGGTTATTTTGGTTATGACTAAGGCAATACAAGAGATTTTTTTATTTCAGATATGTTTATCTTAAATAGAAAACCCTTTTCATTGCTTATCACCAAATTTTCTTTATCAAGAAATGTTATTCCCTCACACTGACCTAATGATATTTCTTTGAAATAATAATTATTGTTAAATGGATTTTCTTTATCTTTTGTTTCAAAAAGCCATATATGATTGTATGTAATAACTGCAAGATATTTTCCATCAGGGCTCAGAGCAGCATCAGTGACCATTGACTTAAAATCAAAGCTTGTAAGAATACGTGGGACATTAACGGTCCAAGGAAGAAGCGAATCAAAAACATAAATATTTGCAACAGGAGTACTTCTGTTTTTTGATATTATATGGAGTTTGGAACGATAATAAAAAACAGACTCGGCATCATAGTTAAGGTGAGACGAATCAGGAGGGAAAGCGGTCTGATCAGGATATTTTATCAAATACTTTGCGATTATTCCCTGTTCATTTGAATAATATGGATTGGGTTCTGCCACTTTATATACTGCAAGATCTGTTCTATAATTGTAGTTGTTTCCAATATCAGCTATTATAAGATTGCCATCATCATCCTCTGTGATAGCCTCCCAATCAATGTTGACAGCATCAACAATTCTTATACCACTGTATTTTTTTACCCAATCTGGCTTTATAACCATTCCATTGAAATCAAAAGCAAATATGTTAGGATTGTTGCCAGAGTCGTTGAGTGTCCATATCGCATCATACTTTTTACTTTTAAGAAGTGCGGATCCCTCTGATATCATTTTTGTATCACTTATAACAGAGTACGGCTCTATAGAATAAGTTTTAGTAAAATCATCAGCATAGAGCATACCCGAGACCAACAAGAGAGCAAAAGATAAATAGGATATCAATTTCATACTAAAATTATTTTGTTATTGAGTAATTCTTTTGGTGAATTCAAATATGTTTTCACTTATTTTATGACTGTTTCTATAAATCAGAATAAAAATCTTTACTGCATAAAATATTGAAAAACCTATGAACACGAGGTTATAACTCCACCACCAGTCCTCAAGAATACTTTTCTGGAATATTTGAAGCCCTGAAAAATATGCAACGATGATAATGATAATATAAACTATGTATGAGTGAAGGTTTCCGAGTTCAGGTATAAGCCTTACATCATTCAGCATATTTCTTGTCCTTGATGCAAACTCAAAGAGTATTATACACGAAACCATAAGGCCTATAAACTTCAAGAAATCAGGCATATATATGGTATCAATAAATATACTTATGTTGTAAAGATATGGCAATGATGATAAAAACATAACAAGTATATATATTGAGAATAAAATTATTGCAAGCCTCAGTAGCTCAATCAGATAAAACCTTATTTTTTCTTTGTTCATAGTTTTTATAAGCTAACGTTATAATTTTAAGACACTCTCTCGACTGTTCAAAGTTCTTTTCAAACTTACTTCTATCTATTATAGCATTTAAAAAATCACTGTACACATACTCCGTCCACTCAGGATGTGATGATGAACCAGAAAGTTTTTCATTGAACATGTACTCAAACTGCTTTTCCGAATCATAAGAAATGGTTATTCTGTCATCATCAAAAAGCAGCACCCCTTTTATTCCGTAAATAAGCATAGTATTCTTTCTTATAGGCGAGTGCCAGCTGAGATGAATGTCAACCGTTGCATAGTTCTCAGATATTATCTGGATATCAGCTATCTCATCAACAGCCTTTTCATTGAATAAAAAACCTGAGTTAACATACTTAAACTTTTTCTTCAACATCTCACTCATAAGATATATTACATGCCATCCATGATCAAAGATTATTCCACCACCACTTATCTTAGGGTCAACCCGCCAGTTTGATGATGCGCTGACAGATGGTTTTTTTCTGAGTGTTTTCCATGATATATGTTTTATATCACCTATATCATTTAGAAGTGAAAAAATCTTTAACATATGCTCGGAATAAAGCCAGTTATGAACGGTATATACAATCCTTCCTGTTGAATACACTGCATCAGAGATCTCATCAAACTCCTTCAAGCTTACACACAGCGGTTTTTCAGACAGCACATCCATTCCATTTTTAAGGGATTTTATTATTATATCCTTGTGCGTTGATGGAGGAGTTGTTATCACAACCATATCCAAAGACTCTTTTTCAAACATCTCATCAATGCCTGTATATGCATTAACGCCAAGAAGCTCTCTTGCTCTTTCACATCGAGCCTGATCAAGATCAAAAACACAGACAGGCTTTATCAAACTGCTCAGTTTCTTCATTGCCGGGACATGAGCATTTTCACATACAGCACCAAAACCTATTATACCGATTTTTTTCATAAAAACCTTCTTTAATTTTAATTTTACAATTTTTTATATCTATTTTAAATATTATTTTTATATAATAAACTTAGGAGGATATATGGCACTCAATAATACAACTGTTAAGAGAACACATTTGAATGATGTGGAGAGAAAATATGGTGGAAAGATGGTTGATTTTCATGGTTGGGAGCTCCCTGTTCAATTTGAAGGTATAATAAAAGAACATTTAACTGTAAGAAACGGAGTTGGGCTTTTTGACGTAAGCCATATGGGACAGGTTTTTGTTGATGGCCCTGATGCAAGAAAATTTTTAGACTATGTAAATGCAAACAATGTTGCAAAACTTAAAAAGGGTGAAGGGGTCTATTCCCATCTCCCAAACGGAAGGGGTGGAATAGTTGATGATGTGATAAACTTCTGCCTTGATGAGGAAAGATTTCTTGTTATTGTAAATGCAACCACAACAGAAAAAGATTACAACTGGCTTTTGTCAAACTCTAAAGGTTTTAATGTTAAGATATCAAATAAATCAAGCGACTTTTCTATGATAGCAATACAAGGGCCAAAATCTGTTGAAGTGATGAAAAAGTTTGCTCCAGAGATACTACGCTATCCAAGGTTTGGGATAGTTGAAACAGATATTTATGGGAAGCATTCCTATATATCAAGAACAGGATACACCGGAGAGGATGGATTTGAGATAACAGCACCGAACGATATAATTGTAAGAATCTGGGAAGAGCTGATGAATCTCGGTAAAGAATATGATATAAAGCCATGCGGGCTTGGAGCAAGGGACAGTCTAAGGCTTGAGTCAGGATATCTGCTTTATGGATCAGATATAGATGATGAACACTCAAGCTATGAGGCAAACTATGGTTGGGTTGTCAAGCTAAAAAAGGGAAATTTTATAGGTAAAGAGCTTTATGAAAAAGAAAAGGCAGAAGGGATAAAAAGAAAACTTACAGGCATAGTTATGGAAAAGGGGATTTTAAGACCTGGATATAAAGTTTTTAAGGATGGAAAAGAAATAGGCGTCCTGACAAGTGCCACATACTCTCCATCATTGAATAAATCCATAGCTGAGGGATATATGCCACCAAACCTCAATATTGGTGATGAAGTCGAGGTTGAGATAAGGGATAAGAGATTACCAGCAAAGGTTTCAGAAGTCCCATTTTATAAGGGTGGTGTTTTCTTTTTTAAGTTAGAGAACTGATGTCTTGGTAATCAAATCATAGTATAATTTTATTGATAATTTATCAGTTTAACTTAGACATCACTGTTAATGTTTTTTCTGTTTGATAATCTGAGGATAGCATTTGTCTTTAAAACAGTATTCTATTCGTGAGTATCTGTTAAAGTATCCATATCTGTTGGAAAATCTTACAGAAAAAATCCCATAGTTCTCGCCGGGAAATACGCAGGTATTTTTTGATTTATTCTCACAGATCCAAAGTGGGCTGTATATCTGTCCTATATCAAAGACATCTTCAAGCTCTTCAACTGTCTCTTTATTAAAGCCCCAAACCCCTGTTATCATAATATAATCAATATTACTATGTCCGGTATAAAAGATAGCATTTATTATCTTATCGCTTTCTACAAAAGGATCTATAAGATAAACACTGTTATCTCTAAATGTTATATAACTATTTCTGTTCCACTTTGTAAAAATGATATCCTTCTCATCTATTTTATTATTCCAACCAGCTGAAAGCACTGCTCCTGTAAATATAAACATAACAAAAAATTTTGTATATACACTTTTGATATTGATAACAGGAAGATGAAGTATTAAAAGAATTGTTATAGCTGTGAACAGAAGAATCATCTCGTTAGGAAATGAAAAATAAATAACCGAATATTTAAAAGAAGCGAAAAAATATGAAAGCTTTATAAAAAGCTTTACCAGAATAGATATAACCAGATAAACTAATTTATTTATAAATTCAAATGGATTTATAATAAACCATATGCTTACAGCAACCATAATAATAAAAGACAATGGTATAAGAACAAGGTTTGAGATCACCGAGACCATTGAAATTTTATAAAACATTGTTATAAGCAGTGGAAGTATTGATATCTGTGCAAAGAATGTTACTGCTATTGTAAACAACACTGAGTTTAAAAAATCTATCAGTTTATGATATTTCTTAAACCTTTTTAGATTAAAAAAATTTGATATATTTATATGTTTAAAATAATTTGAACATCCTGTAATAATTCCATACACTGATAGAAACGACATCTCAAAACCCTTGTCATATATAAGAAATGGATTGAAGATTATTATTAAAAAACCACACAACACAAGTATCTGAAACATATCTGTATTTCGTTTCAGTGAGTAAGCCAAAAATCCAATAACAAGCATTATATATGCTCTTGTTATCGGGGGATCAAGTCCAACAAGTATGGCATAGACTGATGAAATGATGACAGCAATAAATTTTGCTCTCTTTGAATTTATCTTAATGGCTAAAAGAAAAAATATTATCATCCCGACGATATATGATATGTTAGATCCTGAGGCAACAAGAAGATGCATAGCACCAGAATCTATAATTGCTTTTCTTAAATCCTTTGATAGCTCCTGCTTCTCACCGAGAAAAATTCCACTCACAACTGAAAGATCATCACCCTTAAAATGTTCTTTAAAAAGATTTTTTATCCTTGCACGAACATTAGAAGCATATGAAAATGGAAAGGTTGCAGGCTTAACAAGTATTATATCGCTGATATCAAGCTCATAAAAAATATTTTTATACTTTAAATAATTCTTCCAGTCAAAGCTTCCGACAGGATTAAAGTTCTTTGGCTCCCTGTATGTTGCTTTGAAACATACACTATCATATATATCAAGTTCAGATCCTTTTTTTGTCCTCACAATAAATTTCTGATTATCAGATTTGAAATAGAAGAATGAATCCCTCTTTGTCTCAGCAGGATATGATAAAACCTTTCCACAAAATATACTACCATCAGGCTTTTTATCATTCAAAATAAATGGCGTTAAAAAGTATATAAGCAATACATAAAACACAAAGGATATAAAGAGAGGCCTTCTGTAACGGCTTAACATAATTCATCCAGAGAATTTAAAAATAAATAAGTATTATTCAGGATTCAATTAAAAATTGGCTAATGATAATATTTAATTAAGAACGAATCATTGTAAGTATCATCTTAAATCTCTTTCTGGCTTTAACAGAATGAGGTTTTCCAGCCGGCATTATTATAAGTTCACCAGAGGCAATCTTGTATTCTTTACCAGATATAGATATTATTCCCTCACCATCAATAACCTCTGCAACTGCATCAAAGGGAGCTTTATGCTCGCTTAAACTCTGCCCCTTATCAAAAGCAAACAATGTTATTGTTCCATTATTATTATCGATAAGAGTATAGCTTACTACAGAATTATCACTATAATTTACAAGGTTACACACCTTTAAAATCTTAGATTTTAAATTATTTCTTTTCATAAAACCTCCTATTTATCTAATGAAGTCCTTCCCCTTAAAGCATATGCCAGAGTGAACTCATCAATATAATCTATATCAGCACCAAGTGGAACACCAAATGCAATCCTTGATATCTTTGAAACAAAGTTTGAAATACTTTCTTTTATATAAATTGATGTAGCCTGTCCTTCAGTTGTAGTGTTCAATGCTATTATGACCTCTTTTATTCCCTCATCAATTATTCTCTTCTTTAAAAATTCCACTCTCTCATCAAACTCATTTTTATGAGGGTGCGGTAAAAGATATGAGCCAAGTATGTAATAAAGTCCATTGTAAGTTTTTGTCTTTTCTATTGCAATAAGATCAAATGGATTTTCAATCACACAAAGCAAACCTCTATCCCTTTTATCATCACTGCATATATCACAGATATCATCAGCTGTATAATTGAAACACTTTTTGCACTGCTTTACATTTGCTTTGGTATCAACTATAGCTTCTATGAGTTCATTTATCTCAATCGGATTTGACCTCATCACATACATAGCAAATCTTTCGGCTTGCTTTGGGCCAACGGATGGAAATCTCCTGAAAACCTCTATAAGTTTTTCCACAGTGTTCATTTTTCTCTTGTAAACTTAACAATATCAGAACCAAATATCTTTTTTATTTTATTATACTCAGGAAATGTCTCATCAAAATCTCTAAGATCCCTGAGCTTAAAACTGGATAGATCATCATTTTTCTCTACGACATCAGTATTTTTCAAAACCTCATTTTTTATTTTTTTTTTAATGCCGATCTCTATAGCGTATTTTTTTGATGAGTTATTAGAAAGATTTTTTTCTATGAGTGGCAAATTTTTTAATACTATACTGCTCTCAAACTCATTGTTAGCATTTATAATAATTTTATCATTATCAAGGCTTATATCTGATGAGAGGAGAACATTGTAAAGTGGGAAACTATCCTTAAGTATAGAGGTCAGAAGCTTATTCCATAAACCCTTAAAACTATCATCCCTTGTGTTCGGTTCAGCCTTATCAGAAGTTTTTTTTAACTGTCCTTGAAAATTATTCTCTTCATTAACATCCTTTGAATTAATTGAATCAATCCTTTTTATTATTGCATCAAGATCTACTGTTGTATCTATTACCGTATAAAGGAATGTCTCAGCCATAAGCGACAAGTTATCAGAATACTTTATTTCTTCTATTATTCTGTTTATCTTCCTTGATAGTTTAACAAATATAAACGGATTGAGATCAGGAATATTTTTTAATTCTTCAAGCCCATTCTTAGCAAGAAAACACCTTGAAAAATAATTTCGCAACTCCTTTAAAACAAGAACAGGATCTATCCCCTCATCATTTATTTTATTAAATATACTGTGGATCTCAGAGATATTTTTAGAAAGCAGTGCAGATGAAAGGTTATCTATGATCTCACTAGGTGGGTATCCCAATATCTCACTCACATTAGCAGGTGTTATTCTGTTCTGAGAAAATGAGGCTATCTTTTCAAGTATGCTAAGTGAGTCTCTCATAGCACCACCTGAAAAATTTACTATAAGCTCAAGAGCTCTACCCTCATATTTAATATTTTCTTTATCACATATCTCTTCAAGCCTTTTAAGCATTATTCTATCAGGTATCGGTTTAAATCTGAATGTTTGACACCTTGAAATTATTGTGAGAGGAACCTTGTTTATTTCTGTTGTTGCAAGTATAAAAACTGCATGATCAGGTGGTTCCTCTATGGTTTTAAGCAACGCATTAAAAGCATTGTTGGAAAGCATATGGACTTCATCAAGTATATATATCCTGTATTTATCCCTTGATGGTGATAAGTTAACATTATCAATGATAACATCCCTGATGTTCTGGACCTGAGTATAACTCGCAGCATCTATCTCAACAACATCTATTGAATTGCCTGCGGATATCTCCTTGCATGAAATACACTTATTGCACGGATCCTGCTTTACAGGTGAATGACAATTTAATGCCTTTGCAAGAATCCTTGCTGTTGATGTCTTTCCACAACCCCTTGGTCCATAAAAAAGATATGAGTGATATATCTTACCTGATTTTATTGAATTGCTCAATGTCTTTGATATAGTATCCTGACCAACCAGATCATCAAAGACCTTAGGCCTGTATTTTAATGCAATGCTTTCCATATGAAGGGTTCAATTTATTAAAACCTTAATGCTCCTGAAACGGATAAAAAGTTATATCGCTCACCACCTTCTTTATATGTCTCATAATTAACATTTGCACCAACCATATTCAGATCTATATAAGCACCAAGATTATAAACATTGAGTGTGTCATCAGTCTTAAAATTTATATGATTGTATGAGATGAAAGGAGTTACAATAGGAGTGCCGGGAATATCAAGTTTTAGGTTTAAATTGGACTCAGGGAAAGCAGGCATATAGCTTGACATACCATAGGGTCTTAAACTGGCTGATCCCTTCGTTTTTGCAAGCGAGGAATCATCATAAGTATAAAAGGTATAATTTGCTGAGAGATTTGTTATAAATATCTTTGCACCAGCAAAAACAGAGAAATCTATCTCTTTCAAATCATTATCAGTTTTAGTGTAATTATGAGCAGTTAGATTAACACTTGCCCCCAAATCAACCTGAGTTACCCCTTCACCACTTCTTTTAACAAAACCAGCATTAGGACCAGCCAGTCTTGTTCTTGAGTCTGATGTGGGATTGAGCGAGAATGTTATATCTCCACCAATTGAAAAACTCTTATAATCATTTGACTCAGGTGTTACACTTGCACCAACTCCAAGCGTATAAAGCCTTTTTTCAAAGCCAGCCCTTGCACCAAACATATTAACTCTATCAATATTATCTGCTTTCCATGAAGAATATGTTGGCTTTATCCACCAATTATCCTTACCAAATAACAAATAAACATCAGTACCGCTATAATCATTTTTCCCTGTAATATAATTAATACCACCATCAAATAAAGCAAATGATGGCGTAATAAACAGTCCAATCATACCCAACCCTAATATAAACAACTTCATTTTTTTCATACTACCTCCCATAAAAAATAACTGAAAAATGACCTATCTAATAAGTTTGCATTTCCCTATAATATAATTATCTTGTTGATTTAACAAGACCGTTTAAATCTTTTGCATCTGTGTTAAGCCAGTCAGAATACTTTTTTTCCTTTCTATTTCTCCAGCTTCCCTTATGATATACATATCCAGCAATCAGTGGAAGTGCAAGCGTTGCCTCGCTGTAAACCATCTGCTCAAAGCTTGTATCAACCTTTCCCCAGCTTGATGCCTCTTTTAGTGTGGAACTGCTTAAAGCACCATCCCTTACATCAGCAACAGTTATCTGCACAGCATACTTGTGCATCGGTAGATCATATCCAAGAACATCAGTTGCAACAACCACATCTTGAGTAAAGTTCTTTGGCACTCCACCACTCACCATAAATATCCCAGTCTCTTTTGCTTTTATCTTAAGCTTCGTAAGCTCTAAAAAATCCTTTGCAGAATCCAGTGAAAGATGTTCCTCTGGATTTTTCCACTGATGCTCTATAAGTCCAAAACCTGCAGAGCAATCAGAAAAGGCAGGGACAAATATAGGAACTCTTTTTTTATATGCTGCAAGAACCACTGACTCTTTGTTTTTTGCATTCTTGACAAGATACCTTCCCATCTCTTCTATGAACTCCCTTGAAGAATATGGTCTTTTCTCCAATGAATCTGCAATCTTGTGCACGGTTTCATCACATATCCTCAGTTCATCCTCATCAATAAAAGTATCATATATCCTATCTATATGAAGATCTCTTAGCTCATTATCATTGATATTGTTCCACCATCCCTTGTAATGCTTAAAACCAAGTGCCTCAAAAAAATCCTGATCAACTATCAATGCCCCTGTTGATACTATGGCATCCACCATATTGTTCATAATCATATCATACACAACCTTTTTTAGCCCTGCTGAAAATATTGAACCAGCAAGTGTTAGTATAACTGAACAACTTTTATCCTTTATCATCATATCATATATTTTTGCAGCCCTTGAAAGCTCCCTTGCAGAAAATGCCATATCACCCATAGCATCAACCATAGCAACAACTCCATTATATTTTTTTATATCAATATGCTTTATCTCATCCTTTAAATAATCCGATTTTTTCATAACTCCTCCCAAAAATTCTATCAGTGGCGAGTGCTGTTTTATAATCTATGGCACAACTCACTCATCACTAATTATTAATATAAATTATATCATTTTTAATTATCAAGCATATAAAAACTATTTTATTTTTTTTGATACTTCTTCAGATAGTCTGAAAGCCACATCATTAATGTTGCTTATATCGGCAAGCATCTCAAACTGATAAACCTCATTGTTTTTTACATCCAGTATAAAAAGGTTAAAATTAGTTTTTCCCTGATCTTTTTTCATCTGCCCCCATACAGCATAATCCACATCAATATTTCTGGCAAGCTCTTTAACATCACTCAAATTCTTAGGAGCCTTTTTTAAATTGGAAAGATAGAGCGGATCAAGCCTTGTTATTAGAACATGTTTTTTATCAAGCAAACGCTGTTCAATAAGATCTGAGATCACACTGCCAGCGGCATTATCACTCCCATCAGATTGAAAATCGAAAACAACTGTTCTACTTTTTGACTCAGTTTCTTCGGCCATAAAATCCACAAAATTATTATTTTTTTTGTTTTGATTTTTTTTCAGCTCACCAAATCTCATGCTGAGGGCAATCTTGTGAGACATATCGACGTTGGAATACGGAATAAATCCGTAGTCAAGATTAAAGCTTCCAAAATCTATACCAAAACCACCTGAGAACACCGAACCCCAGCCAAGATACTTTCTGTTGTTCAGATTTATACCACCTCTAAATCGAACCAATATGTCACCAAAAACTTTTTTATATTCTACACCAGCAGCAGGATAAGGGGTATTGTTAACAGGCATTTTTAAATCAAAAATACCTGAGAGGTTGTTTGAATAAACATATCTTACACCTGCTATAATTTCAAGTGGCAAAGGATAGCTTCGTCCATATATCTTTACAGGAACCCCAAAATTTCTCACGAGAAAGGAATAATAAGTCTTATTTCCTTTGAGTATAAAACCCACATCAGCTGCCACTGTCTTTGCTGATTCAAAAACCATATTTGAATAAACATACTTAAGATTTACCCCAAATCTATTTTTTATCCCCTTTGAAAATGAATAATTTAGTATGTAATCATATGGTGAAAAAGAACCCTTTATAGTACCATTACTATCAACCTCTGTAAAATCACCATAATCAATATATGATATATAAAAACCATTGACAATATCATCATTTCTCTTCAGATAGCTTATATCAGATCTTCTTGCATCAGAGTTCAATGTTTGAAAATCAAAAAAGACTGAAATGCTGTTGCTGCCAGTCCCTGCTCCTGCCGGATTATAAAAAATACTGTCATGAGAATAAACTGTACTTCCTGCGCCCCCAAACGAAAAAAACTCAGGAGAAACAGGACTTTCAAGTATATTAAGAGCCGTGCTTCCACGAGCAGATGATGAAAAAGCACCTGGGGGAATTATTTCTCCGTATATATCACATACAGAAAAAAAGAAAAAAAATAAGAAAAAGATTTTTTTAGACATTTATAGACATTTCATTCATCATCTTCAGTGTTTAGATCTTTGAGTTCATTTAGAATAAGGTTTAGTCGCTTCCTTATCATCTCTTTATCAATGTTATCGTAATCATCAACAATATCATTTATATATTTGTATATGTATTTTGGTGTGCTTTTTATATTCTCTCCACTTTTCTTATTCAAAGAGGATTCTAAATCTTTAAGCGTTTTTTCAAAATTTAAAATTTTCTCTGACAGTTCGTTGTTATGTGACAGCTTATTTATCCTATCATCAAAATCTGAAACCTTTTTTTCCACATTGTTAAGGACATTGATGCTATTTGATTCCATATAGGAGATCTTCTTTTCAATCTCCTCAAGCGTATTGTTCAAATCAAGAAGTGTTTTTTTAAAATCTAAATCTTCTTTATCAGCCGCAGTCTCATCCTCAGAATCTAAATTTTCCTGAGACTCTTCATTTATGACCTGAACCTTCTCCGCAGTCTCCTCAACAGTGCTTAGCTTTTCTTGTGTAAAAACATTCATTACATCATCTGAATCACTTATTACTGACGGTTCTTCTGCCTTTTCCTCATCAAGAGCCTCATCATTAAACTCATCATATTCACTCTTTTTATCTTTATTGTTAGACCTTACAACAGCAGCAAATTTTGTTATAGAATTTATCAAGACAACTGCTGATGCAGAGAATAAAAAAACATAAAAATAGAAAAATATATCTTTCCATATATTGTAAGTCATATTTAAATTTTATTAATTATAACCCATTTAATCAAGCAAATTAATTTTATAAAGTTTTAAAATTATTAATTCTAATAAAATCAATTTCCAACAAGGTTAAATATCTCTTTAAAAAAAGGATCCGTATCAACTATATAATTAATTCCAAATGTCTCCCTGTTAACATCCACCTTTACGTAATAATCAGGAGTTATACCTTCAACATATCTGCCAGATGGCGGATAAAGCTTGGCAACAGTCAGATTGCACATTTTTTTACAATCGAGAGCAATCATCCTGACCACTTCCATCTGTCCAGCAGTTTTTTCACCAATGATCACAGCTCCATTGTTTTCTTTCAAGCTCAGTGCTACCGCCTCACCAAGAAAAGCAGTCCTTTTATCAACAAGGATTATAATCCTCAGCTCATTAAAAGACCCATCATCAGAAATAAATGTTTTGTTATAGACATCCTTTGATGATTTAATATAATAAGCAATGCTGCCATTTTTTACAAAACAACCAGCGACCTTAGCTGCCTCTTCGTAATTCCCAGCCATGAGACCTCTCATATCAATCACAACACTACCAACACCATTCTGAACAAAATTGTTCAAAATGTTTTTTAACTGTATATGAGAATTTTCTAAAAACCCAAGTATTCTAACATATCCTGTTTTTTCGTTTAAAACAAAACCCCATACAAAAGGGAAAAAGAGGATCTCCTTCTTAACCCTTAAATTTATATCACCCTCAGTTCCAAGAACATTTATAGATATGCTGTCGCTTGCTTCAAGAAGGTATTCAATATCATACTGGTTTTTTAAATTTATATCGCTGCCATTGATACTTTTCAACACACCAGTCCTAAGTCCTTTTTTCCAAGCAGAAGAATTATCAAAAACTTTTATAATTCTGTATCCAGAACTATCCTTTTTTATCAAAAAAGGATAAAAGAGCTTTCCCCTTTCCACACGATTGACTCTCTTTGCTCTGCTACCACCGATATTTACTATATTAAAATTTTTATCAACTGTTTTCAGGTTTTCAATACCATTTGCTGTCAAACGGTTAAGATCATCTTCACTTAAATTATAGTAGCTGTGATTAAGAAATACTTCAATAACCTTTTTATTGATATCATCTTTTTTTATGGAGCAGGAAAACAAAAAAATAAACACAAAGATAAGACCTATCACATATATATATGCTTTTTTATCAATCATTTTTTACCTTTTTAATTTTGCGCTGCTGGAACAAAATTTGCAAAGCCTTCATAACCTTCATCCCACTGCCATGTTGTATCAGGAGGGGCACAGGAACCCTGTCCGGGGTTTAATATACCTTGACCGGGGATACTGCAGAAAGAAATCTGATTTGTCTTTGGGTCAAATACTTGAAAAGCTCCATCAGGCAATCCTGTGCCATTAGGACCTGATTTATCATTTGCAACCTTAAGAAATATAAAGCCATTATTGTCCTTGTATACGGTATAGTCGCCGTAATCATCCTTGTTGCTGTAGAGCTGGCTAAGCCCCAGATTCTCTACATACTGATCACTTTGATTGGGTTTATTTCTGTCTGTACCACTACCGGTTTCTCCACCGGCTGCTGACTGAATCACCCCGCTTGCCATATCCTGAGCCATCTTCTCAGTGTTCTGCTTTTCATCCTTTGTTGCCTGATCATCCTTTGTTGCACCAGGCTCAGGAACGCTTGAAGGCTTGAGCGAGTTATATTTTGGATCTATCTCCTGATCCTTCAAATAAGCAGGTATTGAGTTTGGATCTATTTTATCAAGAGCTGTTTTTGCATTATCATTATACTTTATATTTTTATTCATACCACCAACGGACTCAAATGCCTTTGACGTCCATGCCCTTGCTGTATCATTAGAAACATCCTTAGCCCCGCTTAATGAAGCCACATAAGAGTTCTTTAAGGATTCACTTGCTGAAGCAGTTTTTTTGGACATAAGCTTGTTATACTTAGCTCTATTTTCCTCGTTAATCTCTACCTCAGTCTTGTTGTTATCATTAAACTTAGAAACACCATATTTGGAATTGGCTGATGAACCCGATTTTGAGATAGATGTGCTTGATCCACCACTGCCAGACATATTAACCGATGCCAATGATGCCCCTAACCTATCATTTGGTGAGAAAGGCTTACCTCCACCATTTTTAGATTTTGAATTTGAGCCACCAGATTTTGATGATGAGCCAATTGATGTATCTGTTGCTTCATCACCATAAAAATCTTCCGCAATATCAACAGCTGCCCTGTTAACTTTTTTTTCATCAAGGACTGACTCATCATTTGTCAATAAATACTTTATTCTTTTTATCAGTGAGAAACGTCCAGCCTTGCTAAAACTTGATTCAAGATTATTTATTCTACCACCTGCAAGCTTTGTTGCTTCCCTGCTGAGCAAAAAATATGAAGAAACCCCTGCCACAACGAAAAACAACAAAAGCAATAATATATTATATTTAAAAACCTTTTTAGTTAGAGAATCCTTTGGAACCGCTGCTTTTTTCTCATCCTTTTTCTCTTCTTCTTCATTCATAAAGCACCCTCACACTCTATAAATCCCAAACACAAAAACTTCCACTCTTAAAATACCATTTTTAGCATTCAAGAGGCTATAACTATGTTATAGCATAAATATATAAAAAGTCAACCCTTTTATTGCACAACAGTTAACAAAATCAACTAAGAGCCCCACATATTCAAATTGCTAAATCGCTATTCTATTACACTATTGGGAAATATGTAACAAGCAAAAGTGTTATAAAAAGTATTATCCATACAGGCATAACAGCTTTATAAACATCTTTTATCGGTTTTTCAAATCTCATTGATGAGAGAAACAGATTTATCCCAAAAGGTGGAGTCATATAACCCAACTCAAGGTTTACAAGAAATATTATTGCTAAATGTATCGGATCCACTCCGTAGCTGACAGCTATCGGAACTATTATTGGTATGACTATTATTATTGCAGAGAATATCTCGATCATATTTATCATAAGTATGACAATGTTTAATATCATCAAAAACACATACTTGCTCGATACATACTTTGAGAGGAGATCAAAAAGTCTCTGAGGAAGTTCTATGTCAACGATGTAGTTCGTAAAGGCAAGGGCGGTTGCAAGAACAATGAATATCGCACCAACTAAAAGCATTGTCTTTGTTATTATTTCACCTAAATCTTTTATTTTTATCTCTTTTTTTATGAAGCACTCAACAATGAATGCATAAAAGCATGTTATGCTTGATGCCTCAGATGCGGTTATAATCCCTGAGTATATTCCACCAACAACTATAAAAGGCAGCGGTATCTCCCAGCCTGCATCAGCTATTGAGCTTTTAAGCTTTTTCATATCAAACTTCTCAGTCTTAATCCCTTCCTTTGTAGAAACGATGTATGAATAGACATAAAGAAATATTATTATAACCACTCCATAAACAAGCGATTTTTTGAAAAGTATATTTAGATCAATCTTTGCAACAAGTGAGTAGAGAATTATTGGCAGTGATGGCGGGAATAAAAGTCCTAAACTTCCAGTTGTTGAAACTATCCCCAATGAAAATTTTTCCTTATAACCATATTTTACAAGCATTGGCATAAGCAATCCGCCAACAGCTATTATTGTAACCCCTGATGCACCGCTAAATGCTGTAAATATTGAGGCACATATAATTGCACCCAAAACAATTCCACCCCTCATCCAGCCAAAAAGCGCAGAAAAAAGGTTTAACAACCTATCCGGTGCTTTTGAGTATGCAATTATAAAACCTGCAAGCGAAAAAAGCGGTATTGCCATAAGCGAAGGCATGCTTCCAAGCCGCAGGAACTCTATTATTATTGATGTCAGTGATATCCCCTCACCGATGTAAAGCCATGCTGTAAGAATTATTATCACTGCAAAAACAGGCGTTGATAAAAGAAGCAGAATGAGTGCGACTGCAAATGCTGCTATCATTTATCTCCCTCGCCATTAAAAAGTGAGAAAAATGTATGACAGAACATATCAAAAAAAATCAGTGGAAGAAAAAATATCATATATTCAGAGCTGAAGTTTAATGATTTTATGCTTTCAAAAACCTCTTTTAAATCAAACTCAACAGGTATGAATTTTAATGAATAAATAAAAATGATGCCAACAGCAATGATGCTAACAACAACTGAAAATATATTTAAAAATTTATTTATCTGCTCTTTTTTGCTTAATCTCTGGAATATCTCTATCCTAAAATGTTGGACATAATAGCTTGCCATTGATGAACCAAAAAGCGATGATATCATAACAAGGTATCTTAAAAAAGTATCAAGCGAGGATATCCCGGAATTAAAAAAAATTCTTAAAACAACCTGTGCAAAGGAAAGAAAAAGCATCGCAAGAACAGATGCTATGACTATATACTTCTCAAAAATGAGAATTAGATTATCAAATTTTTTTATTCTTTGCTTTAGCATCTCTGTATTCGCCAATCGCCTTTTCTATCTCATCTATAAGCTTGTTTCCATAGACTTGCTTTAAATCCTCTCTCGCTTTTTTAGCAAGTGCTTCAAATGCTCGAACATCATCAGGTTTTACAACCTTAAGCTTTGATTTTAAAAGTTTAAGCCCCTTTTTATTATCCTCTCTACCTATTTTATTAAGATTTGAAAAATGCTTTTTACTGAGCTCCATAACAATCTTCTTGTTATCATCAGAAAGCTTATCAAACATAGACCTTGATATCAGAACCGCCCCGCTTCCGTAAGTTATTGGCATATCAAGTATATAACTCATCTTTGAGTGCCAGCCAAGCGGTATTATTGTTGCAGGGGTAGCATAAACAGTATCTATCATACCAGTCTGTATGGATGTCATAACATCGGATATTGAAAGTGGTATGGGCTTTGTGCCAAATGTCTCAAATGTTTTTAATGCTATCGGATCTCCCTCCCATACCCAGAGCTTTATATCCTTAAAATCAGCAGGCGAGCTTATCCTTTTCTTTGAAAGCACATAAACCTCTCCTATCTCGCTCCAGCCTAAAAGTATAAATCCATTGTCCTCAAAAATCTTTGAAAACTCATCATTAAACTTTGAATATACATAATCTATCTCATCAGTATTTTTAAAAAGAAATGGTGCATCAAGAACCCTCATCTCCTTTGCTATCTCGCCTATTCCAACTCCGGTAAAACCGCTTGCGTGAAGCTGTCCTGTTTTAATCTTTCTTATTATATCCTTCTCATCGCCCTGAACACCACCTGTATAAATCTTGAACTTCACTCCACCCTTTGTCTGAGTTTCAACATCCTTTGCAAACTCCCTTAAAACCTTAACCCAGCTTGTTCCCTCAGGAGCAAGTGTTGCAAACTTTATAATACTTGGTTTTGCAGCCTGAGCATTCAATCCCTTATAAGAAAAAAGTGAAATTATAAAAGCTGCCATCAATATTCTAAAATATTTCATTTTTCATCTCCTTTAATTTTGCTGCCTTCTCCTTTGCAACCTCATTAAAAAAGGCAATGCTCTCATCATCATTTTTATAGTTTAATATCTCATCTACTATTTTATCAAATAATGCCTCATCATCTGCTAACTGTGGATATATCCTTGCATATATATATCTGTTGATAAGAAGTTTTGATCCTGTGCCACTGACGGCCTCATCAAAATATTTTTTTGCCTTATCAATATCACCACCTATCATCTTTGGTTTACTAGCATATATTGAGCCAAGTATTGTGTAGAGTGATTTATAAAAATAGTTAGGGTTTATCTCAAAAAGCTTTTCTGACTGCGTTTCAACCTCTCCTAAATAATTAAGTGCAGCCAGATCATCCCTGTTCATATCTAAATACGAGCTCTTACAAAACGTGTTCCAGAAAAGTATATCGAAATCCGTTCCCTTTACATCCTTTTTCTCCATCAATTTTTTACTATTTATATAATCGTCGCTGTATCTTATCCCTCTTATATAAAAATCATTTCTGTTGTCCTTATCATCATCTAAAAAAGCAAACGCATATCCACAGAACCCCATCGCCATATTTTTCACAAGCTTTGGATCCTTATCTGTCTGATAGAGTATCTCCATAAGCTTGAGATTTGCTGGAAGCGATGCCTTTATATACTTGAGATTTGAATCAGAAAATATTTCAGGGGTCCCGTTATCTATTATCTCAGCTGTTTTTTTTACAGCTATATGGTTAACAGAACATGAGGCAAAAAAAAGTGTTATACTAATTACTGATATCGCTCTTTTCATCACTTATCTCCTTTATCCTTTTTTTGAGGAAATCAAAATCGCTCATATACTTCTCATAAAATTTTTTAGAGTCTGACTTTATCTTGAAGCTCCAGTTATGATTGCCTGTTGTGCCCGGTGTGTTTATCCTGTCATCACTTCCTATTATATCGCTGATATTTAATATTACCAGTGCAGAATTAGCTCTAAGAAGCTTATCGCTTACATCATCTTTTATATCATAATATCTCTTTGGAAGCCTTTCAATAGGACGATTGTATATCATCTCTAAAAATGATTTCTTTTCAATCCTGTCAATTATTCTCCACCACGTCTTCATAGGCTCTGTGTCATGGGTTGAAGTTGTTGCAAGCGAAAGCCTCTCATAATTCGATGAATCAATATACCTTCCATCCTTGCCCTTCTCCCATCTCATAATTTTATATCCACATACTTCAACTTCTTTTAAAACCTTCCTGACATAATCAGGTATAACCCCCAGGTCCTCAGCTATTGCAAGCATCTTTGTTGACGAAGTAACCGTTTTCAAAAATAGCCTTCCCCTTTCCTCCTGCTGATAAGGATTGGGTATATCGAAATCAGGCTTTTTTGTTTTGTCCTTCGGTATAACCCAAGTTCTGAAAAAACCAACCATATGATCTATCCTGAATATGTCATAAAGCTCCTCAAACTTTCTTAGCTTGAGCCTCCACCACTCAAAATTGTTCTGCATCTGAACCTGCCAGTTTGGAGCAGGTATCCCCCACCTCTGCCCCTCATCGCTAAAAGCATCAGGTGGAGCACCTGACTCTAAATCGAGACTGAAATCAAACTGCCTTGACCAAACATCAGCACTCTCCTGATTGACCATAAAAGGAAGATCGCCCAAAAGCAGTATGCCGAGTGAATTCAACTTTTCCTTTGCACTTATTGACTGCTTCTCAATCTCCCACTGAAGATAATTAAAAAAATCTATCTCAAAAGAATTTGTTCTTATAAACTCCTCTATTTTTTGGCTGCGAGGATTTTTAAATTCCTCATCCCACTCTGTCCAGCTTTTCCAATTATAAACATCCTTCAATCTTCTAAAAACTGAATAGTCTTTGAGCCAGTAATCGTTTCTATTTTTATAATCGTCAAAACTCTTTTTTTCAATCGTATCAGATGTCAAAAACTTATCATAAAAATACTTATACTGCTCCCATAAAACCTCAAACTTTATCCTTTTTATACCAGCATAATCTATAAATTCTTTTTTCTTTATCTCCTTTATTCTTTCCTTAAACTCCCTTGAATTAATCTTCTTATTAACCTCTGGTGAAAGGTTATCAATATCAGCAATAGATATATAAATTGGATCTATTGCAAAGGCAGTTATCGCAGTATAGGGACAGTTTGACTGTGGCTCCATCTCATTCAACGGAAGTATTTGAATTATATCAAGCCCAATATCCTTTACAAAGCTTGCCCACTCAACAATTGAATTGAAATCACCGCAGCCCCAGTCATTTTTGCTGCTCATAGAAAAAAGTGGGAGAAGAACTCCGTAGTGTTTAGAATTCAATAGTTTATGCATATTCGCTCCAGATTTAAAACAGTAACAAAAATCATTTTACAAATTAAAAAAACTTTATTTCTCACTCTAAACCTATTATATAAAATTAATAAACCAATATTTTTTAATCATCGAGATGTAATCATCAGGATGTAAACGGATTCAATCAGGATGAAGATGGACTAATTAGTTATTTAGAAAGAAGAAGCATCAGGATGAATACAAATTCATCAGGATGTAAACGGATATCATCGAGATGAAAACAGATTCAATCAAGACTAAAACGAATAAAAATCAGATGTTATCATTAACCATATCGTTCTTATTATTCTCTAATTCTGCAGAATTAGAGAATAATAAGATTAAAATATTTTAAAAAACATAGGTGAATTTTATCAGAGACCCTCTGGCCAACTTCGTAAGTTGGACAGGTTCTGTCCTTGCCTGCCGAAGCCACTTTGGCGCAGGCAGGTAGGAATTATGACGGATTATATGTGTTAAATTAATGCTGGTTTACAACTTCTTAACACATTGCAGTGGGCGGGTAGGCAGGCTCTGCTTTCTGACTCTGTATTCTGTCCTCTGACTTCTGATTTCTGATCACTGTTTCTATGGAGATTTGTCGTTTTTTTCTTAACCTCAATCTTAATCTTAACCTGCAGTTATAATGTGAACTTTAAGTGTTTTGAATAGCAATTTTTATTGTCTAAAATCTCCCGCATTAGGCTTTTTCAGTGCCCCTTAAAACTTTATACATAAAAAATTTATATAAATTTTAAAATAGTTTTCCTTCATTTTGACACGATCGTATGAAACTTGAGAAGAGTTAGGTAAAAATACCATGAACAAAAAAAGGATTGCTACTGCTTTTGACTTTTCTTTTACAGTTCACGACTTCCGCATTTTTTTAATAAAAAGAGGTATGTGTAATTTTTTTCCCAAATGATAGAATTTCCAAAAAGTCCGTAAGGCCGATGTAGTGCCCATGAAAAAAGGGTATTTTTAAAATTCCCATATGAGAAATTTTTTTAAAACTAAAAAAATGCAGAAGTCGGGTGGGAAGCACTGGTAGCGTTGTGTGATGTTCGCAGTCCTAATCATCTTTATTGAGTGATCTCCATACTTATAGTAGTGATAGTAAATTTACCATCCCATGAATTAAGATATTAGCGGGGAGACTCTTCCCTTTTTCATAAACATATCCAAGATAAATGCCGCCAATCGCGCCCTGAGCAATGTTTCGATGCACTAACATAAACAATATTGCTGAGATTAGCAGTGCCCAGATAAAATCCATGTTTTTTCGTAAAGCGACAAATAGAAACCTGCGAAAGAATATCTCCTCAATTATTGGGGCAAGCACACATATGGTTCCGAGTGAAAGAATAAAAAGTGGAATCGAAGTTTGAAACAACTGTTTTAAATGCAGGATTTTGTTATTACTATTTGCTATATCATCTACAGTCTCCATCACAGCAAGATCAATCCTTCCTATTTTTTCGAGTAGGATAAAAATTATGACGCCAGTAGCCAACACAGCCAATAAACCTCCGACATAAACAGCAAAGTATTTGTTAACTATATGTAAATGCTCTCGCCATTGTTTTAGCCAATCATGAATAACCCTCGGTACATCTATACCAATTAAGACTATAAAACTTCCTAAACATAAAGCCTGTAGTAATTTTGCTCCAAAGATGTAGAGGTCTTCCCACTCTTTTGGAGAAAAAAAAGGTCTAAATATTTCAAACACTATAATAGATGAAAAAAACCATACACATCCACCCACACAAATAAGGTTCCAAAAATCACCTGTTCTTTTGTTTCTAAACTCTACAGGACAACTCATAATTTAATTCCTTAAACTCATAAACATCAGCCTGCCACTTTACAATAATATGGTGTCAAACCGGGGTGATGTTTATTTTATTTCAAATGTTTATTCACAACGTAGTTGGAGTTTTCGCCCATTCCGGTATGATAAGTGGTGCCAGAACCTCCGGGATTGCCAGTGTTGGTTGGTGTAGTATCGTTCTCCTCCCATGAACAAATCTCTTCCGTGATGTCGTAGGCGACCCAAGCTTCTTTTACCCACTTCCACAGAGTCTTTATTACTGTCTTACATACCTTTACCTTACCTCTATTCTGTAATCCCGCTTGCAAAACTTCTGTTTCCTGTTTCGACAAGAATTCCAGCAACTGCCTATCGTTACTCTCAAGAATAACATGTTGGTCGTTCCCCACTGGTGTAACCAAAAGCACATTAAATTCATTATATAACACTATCGTTTTTTCTTCATTTATCAGTTGAAGAAATTCCTTAGATAAATCATGCATACTTAGAGCTTCTTTCTTTAGCCTTTGTAAACCGGGAACGCTCAATTTATAGAGCGTGGGGGTTAGAGTATCTATCGTGGTTGCCGGGACGGGTATAATGCTAACGACATTATCCGCATCCGCCTTGGATATATCAGAAGTTTTAACGGTTTCCATAAAGTCCACTGTTCTAAACAACCCTTTGTCAAAATCTACATTAAAACTTTCCGCTCTGGCAATTGAAGCCGCCGATATCATCGTGAACACGGCAACAGCAATTTCGCTCTTTTTCATATTCTTTGTTCTTCCCTTTATAAAAGCTTTTAATATTTTCATACATCCTCCTTTATATCTTATTAAATTATAAAAAAAAAAAATGTAATGTCAAGTAAATTTTTGAGTTAAGGCAAATGTCAAAAGTTATAGAAGCAAAGTAGTTGTCTGGTTATTTAGGAAGAAGAAGCATCAGGATGAATACAGATTCATCAGGATGGAGACGGATAATAATCTGATAAAAATGGATCGGTTATGATTATCTATTACCAAATTTTATTGGACCAGAGATTATCTAAAAAATCATAAACTGGCATTATTTCAACATCATTTATTTTTCTTTCCCTTTCATCAAGAGAAACAATAATTTTTCTCTCTAGCTTATTATGATTTGAAAACGCTTTTATTCCTTTGAGATGTTTTTGATTTACCATATCAACTGCCTTTGATTCTATTGCTATCCTGCCACCAATTATAAAATCAATCTCATTCCCGTTGTAATCTCGCCAGAATTGTATCTCCTCCTTTTTATTATTATAAACCCTGTATGCTTTTATTTCATTATATATAAAATGCTCGAATGCTTTTCCATAGTAATAATTCCCCCTTTCTATCCTTCCAACAGATGCCAAATAGTTTGATACTCCAATATCAAAAAAATAGAACTTAGCCATAGAATAAGTCTTTCTGTCTTTTTCACTTTTAAATGGTTCGACCATATCACCTATAAGCGTATCCTTTAATATATTAAAATATTCCACTATGGTTCTTTGAGGAACCTGCGAATCCTGAGAAATCTGAGTAAAGTTTATCAGCTCTGTATTGCTTAATGCTGCAACTTTAATAAACCTTGAAAAATTCTCTATCTTTCTGACAACTGCCTCAGCCTGTATTTCTTCCTTTATATAAATTCCACAATAATCTTCAAGTTCAAGTTCGGGATCCTCACTCAGATAAATAGCGGGGACACTTCCATAGTTTAATACCCTGTTCAGATCAAAAACACCCGCTTTTTTTAATTCAAGATAAGTGAACGGTAAAAGACTAACTATTCTTGCTCTTCCTGCCATGAGAGATGTGTATGTTCGTCTCAGTTTCCTCGCACTTGAACCTGTTATTAAAAATTTTACCTTTGTTGTCTCTATGAGATGATGTATCTCATCCAACAGTGATGGCAACTTTTGTATCTCATCTATAACCACCAATCTATCATTATGTTTCATTTCCTCTATTATAAGTCCTGGATTTGAGGCAAGCCTTGTAAAATCCTTGCTTAAAAGCAGATTATACACCCTGTCAGGTTTAAGTTCATTGTTTATATACTGGGTTTTTCCAGTCCTTCTCGGGCCTAAGAATAAAATACTTTTGCTCTTTAGCGTTTCTTTTACAGGACACAGTCTTTTTATATACATAAATAATAATTATCATTATATAAAAATTTAGTAAATTTAGCAACTATGATGCTAAATTTCTGATAAAATTAGCAACAGGAAAATTAGTTATTTAGTTATTTGGTTGTTTGGTTATTTGGGAAAACATCAGGATGAAAACAGATTAAATTAGTTATTTAGGAAGAATAATTATCAGGATGTAATCATCAAGATGTAAACAGATTCATCAGGATGAAGACAGATGTAATCAAGATTTAAACAGATAAATCAAGAAAATAGTTATTTGGGAAGATTTATATTCACACAATCAAACCAGTTATCATATAAACCATATCACTTTTTTTTCACCTTAATCTAGCCTAAAAAGTGGTCCAGTTTTACTAGACTATTATAAATTATCCAATACAACCAGCATGGCGAAGCCGCTTCGGCGTAGTCAGGCCTGTCTGCCAAAGATATTTCAGCGTAGGCAGAAGATGAGCCTGAAAAAAATGAGAAGTAAAATAAGGTGGAAAGATATTTGATAAGATATTGAATAAAAGCGTTATAACCTGTCCAACCTACGAAGTCGGACAAAAATTTATAAATAGAGTTATATATCCAACTTACGACGTTGGACAAAGGTTTTGTTTTTCAGTGACTCCTATTTATATCTGCTCTACTATTTCTTTGTTGCCACTGCTTCAATCTCAACATCAGCATTTTTGGGAAGTGCTTTAACCTCAAAAGCTGCTCTTGCAGGTGGATTTGTTTTAAAATACTGTGCATAGACTTCGTTCATGTTGTTGAACTTTGTTAAATCTGTCATAAATACTGTTGTCTTTACAACATTATCCAGCGAAAGTCCAACTGATTCAAGAATACTGCTTATGTTTTCTATTGCTTGCTTTGTTTGTTCCTCCACTGTTTTTGCCATCTCGCCTGTTCGAGGATTTATTGGTAATTGACCAGACACAAATATAAGATTATCTGTTTCAATCGCCTGAGAATAAGGGCCAACAGCCTTTGGCGCTTTTTCTGTTGATATAACTTTTTTCATAATGCCTCCCATAAATCAGAAGTCAGAGGTCAGAATACGGAAGTCAGAGTAAAAATTCCCTTACAATTATCCAAATAGGGTTCACTAAATAACTAATTCCCCTGTTTTCATCTTGATTATATCAGTTTTCATCTCGATGATATCTGTTTACATCCTGATGATTAAATAACGAGATGACTAAATAACTAATTTGACTCTCCGTGTTTTTCCTTTTGACTTAGTAATTGTTTTTCTTTCTCCAATCTCTTATAAAATTTTCTATGCTTCTGTCATAGCTTTTTTCAGCATCAGCTGAAAAAAAGCATGCTGGCATCTCACCGCTTTCTCTGTGAAAGCTTATGCACTCACAACATATTCCTTTTCTCGAACAGGGTTCATACGTGCAGTTGCATACCGTTTTGTTTTTATCCACTCTGCAATCCATCCTTCCTCCGTTTTATCAATCACTTAATTCATAGATGGTCTTGGGTTAGAGTTTTTGATTGAATTCTCAGTCTTTTTCCTGTAATTTTCTATCATCTCTATATCCTTTTCAAGCTGTTTTTTTGCAAGCTCATCATTTTTTAACTCCGGACCTTGCCATATCTTTCCATCCTCACAAAATCTTTTTTTTTGTGTTGTTGAGCCAAAAAAATTTCTTGATGTGTTTGACGAATCAATGGGTTTCCCCTCTCTGTATGATACTATGTATGTAAAAAGCTTTATAGGGGTGTTGTATGCATCAGAAGAACATTTAAGTGAGGAACAGGCAAAATATTTTACATCATCATTTATTTTAACCTTTTTTAAATTGCATGGCTGATTTAAGAGTATATCCTCAGGACAGTTTGTTGCTTTTACAAGATATAAATATTCACTTTCACTTATCTCATCATATCCATTATCTGCCATATCCTTTCTTATTTTTTCAAGTTTTTTTTTATAATCAGATGTATCACTTTTTTTGACTGGCACTTCCTCGGGATAATACCATGTCTTGTTGCCTTTTTCTGTTGCCTCATAGTATGCTATCATCCCCTCATAGGTTAGCATACCCTTAGAGTCAAATATAGGATTATTATTCTCATCCTTAAGCTTAAAAAGATAGTTTGGCAGAATTTTATTTTCCTGAAAAAGTTTTATCGCCAGCTGTGATATGTATTTTAGATAGATATAAAATCCCTGAGACATAAGCCTTTTTGAGCCATCATCATCCCTCAGTATTATATTGGCATAGCCCTTATATCTTTCCTCAAGAAATCTTATTGCACCCTTTTTCTCTGCTAACTTAATAGAGTAAAAAAGCTTTTTATCATCCTGACTGAGAACAACCTTGCTTTTATCTATAAACATCCTTTCCCTCATATCTTTAAGTATATCATCATCCGACATAGTAGCCAGCTTCAGTGTATTTATCTTTTCTTTAATCTTTTCATCGTTGCTCATTGAGTATGCCTTTTTATAAACTTCTATGGCAGTAAGCTTATCTCCATCCCTTTCAAGCAAACCAGCATATTTTAAAAGCATAGTATGATCATTCATCCCGAGCTTGTAAAGCTTATCATAATATTTTAAAGAATTTTTACTGCTTCCTGATTGGAAATACGAATCAGCCATTATATAATAAAACTTTTCAAGCTTTTCACCTGTAAGTTTTTTTTCATCTATCTTAGAAGAGAGATTGATAACATCCTGATATCTTCCATTTGTATATAAAAGATTAAGGTATGTAAAGTTAAGATCTAAATCATTAGTTTGTCTCATTGAAAGACATTTTTCAAGCGTGTAAAGAGCTTTTTTTTCGTTTTTAGTTTTTTTAAAATCACTCATACATTTATCGTATTCATTTTTCTTTTTTTCAGATATGCTATCTCGGATCTTTGATTCTATATCATCTATTTTTGAAATTACAATTTTTTTCTGTGATATGATGTCAGGATTGCTTGAATCATTTAATATATTAAGCGACCTTCTATAATATTTAAGAGATTTCTCAATATCTTTTTTTTCAAGCAGTTTTGCCAAAAGCATATTTGCTTCAAAGTTTTCTGTGTCCATACTTACAGCAAACTCTGACTCGGTTATTGCCTCATCGCTATGACCCTGCTTGTCATACATCCTTGATATCTCAAGATAAACATCAGCAGAAAATGGGTTTATCTCCTTAGCTTTAAAGCAGGCTGCCCTTGCTCTTTCATAGTTTTTATTCAATGTGTTTATCCTGCACAGACAAAGATATCCAACCCAACTGTTTTCAACAGTAAGCTTTGAACAATTTGATATGATATCACCTGATATTACATCCTGATTTGTTATTGATTTTATACAAGAAACATTTTCAGCATCAGTGTTTTCGGGTTTTACACATCCCGAAACAGATGCAACCACTATCATCAACAGCTTTAAAATCATAGCCCCCTCTAATATAAAACTATTTCATTTTTTTAACAACCCTCGGCAGAGTAACTCCTTCCTGTGACTGATACTTTCCTTTTCTATCCTTATATGATGTCTCGCAGATATCATCAGAACCAAGGAATATAAGCTGAGCTATCCCCTCATTAGAATATATCTTTGCAGGTATAGGAGTTGTGTTTGAAATTTCTATTGTTAAATGTCCTTCCCATTCAGGTTCTAATGGTGTTATATTAACAACAATCCCACACCTTGCATATGTGCTTTTGCCTATACAGAGTCCTATCACATTCCTCGGGATTTTAAAGTATTCTATTGACCTTGCCAGAGCAAAAGAGTTCGGAGGAACAATACAGTAAGGTGCCTTAATATCAACAAATGCTTTTTGCGAAAAGTCCTTAGGATCTATAACGGTATTATAAACATCAGTGAATACCTTGTATTCATCAGCAACCCTTATGTCATAACCATATGACGAAAGTCCATATGAAACCTTAGACTCTGTTATTAAATTTTCAACAAACGGGGATATCATCTTATGCTTTAAAGACATCTCCCTTATCCATTTATCTGATTTAAGCATCGTTCCTCCACTAATAATCTTAAAAGTATGTCTCAGAAAAACTTTTAAGAATTGCCTTAGCTTTTTTATAATTAGATATTTTATGATTTTTTGATATTTTATCAAAACTCAAGCTGCAAAAGATCTCATAGTATATGTTTTTCATAACAGCTGAAATAAATAATTTTCTGCTTTTATTTTTTTTAAAAAGTTCATTAGCCTTTTTATAGTAGCTCTTGGCTATACCCTTTTCAAACTCAAAAAGTTCTTTGAATTTTTTATTGTTGGTATCAATTTTATCAGTTCCTAAAAACTTTAATCTGTGTTCAAGTGGTATATAAACTCTTCCATAAGAGATGTCCTCATCAATATCACGCAATATATTTGTTAGCTGAAGTGCATATCCAGTATATTTTGCTATTTCATCCATATCACTGCCATCATAATCAGATATTAGCAACACCATCACCCCTACAACCGATGCTACACGAAACATATATATTTGAAGCTCATCACTTGTTTTTATATCGACATAGCCAAGATCCATCTCCATACCATTTAAAAGCTCATTAAAACAGTACTCAGGTATACCGTATCTTTTCACAACATCCCTCATAGAACCAAAAAAATCATCATTCAGTGAATCACCTGAATATACACCCTTTATTTTTTCTCTAAGCTCTTTAAGTTTTAATCTTTTCTCATCCTCCGATGCATCCTGATCAACGGCATCATCGCTCATTCTTGCAAATTTATATACAACAGAAAGAGCATTTTTTTGCTCCTTGGATAAGAAAAAGAAAGCAGGTGCAAAGCTTGAGCGTGTATATTCATTAAATCTATCTTTTAAAAAATTAATCATCTTAATATTATGTTATAAAATTTCAAAATATTTTTAGCTTGATATGTTATAATATAACAATGAATTATAAACTAACAGGGGGAAGAATGGATAAAATTATAGATATAGGTATGAATGGAAAGAATATTTTTAGCTACGTATTAAAGATTATAATAGCCCTTATTATTGTTATATTGCTTTTTTCATCGTTTGTTGTTATATCTCCGGGAACAGTAGCGGTTAAAACAAGATTTGGTAAGGTGATGGATTCTTATGGGGAAGGATTGCATTTCAAGATTCCTTTTGTTGAAGAGATTATAAAGTTTTCCATACAGATTCAGAGGGCTGATATAAAAACACAGGCATTCTCTAAAGATCTACAAACAATGGAGACTCTTTTAGTCGTGAATCATAGGATTCAGCAGGAAACGGTGGTAAGTATTTATAGAAATCTTGGTGCTTATTATGTTAGGAATGTTGTGGACCCTGTTGTGCAAGAGGTTTTCAAATCAATTGCAGCAAAATATTCTGCAGAAAGAATAATAGCTGAAAGAAATGAACTTGTATCGGAGGTGAATGAGGAGGTTAAGAGAAGGTTAAAAGAAAAAGAGATTATAGTAACAGATATATCTGTGGTGGATTTAGATTTTACTGATGAGTTTTTGAAGGCAGTAGAGGATAAACAGATTGCAGAACAGCAGGCAAAGATGTCTGAGAAGTTGGTAGAAAAAGCAAAAAAAGATGCAGAACAACAAATAGCGAAGGCAAGGGCTGAGGCAGAATCACTGCGTATGCAAAAAGAGGCAGTTACCCCTCAACTAATAGAATTACGAAAGGTTGAGGCACAGATAAAGGCAATAGAAAAATGGAACGGTGTTATGCCCCATTATGTTGGTGGGGGAATGCCATTTCTATCAATAGATGGGAAATAAAAGGTGTTCTTTCTACACTTTTTATTGCAATTTATTTGGCATTGAATTTTATATAATTTAATAATGTTAAAAAGATTCTACATATCTATTGTTTTTATCTTTTTATCATTAATCCTCATCTTAATCTTTGGCGGAATCAATTCGCTTGTAAATAGTATTGTATTGTTTCCACCTCTTATAGCAATAATATTAGCATTAATTACAAGGGATGTCATAATATCGCTTTTTTCAGGTATATGGCTGGGGACAATAATCTCATTAAAACCAGATAATTTTTATCAGTTTCTTAAAGCATTTATAACCGGGTTTTTTAAAAGTTTAGATACATATATAGTGAACTCAATAAACACAAGCGATCATATCTCTATAATACTTTTTACGCTCTTAATTGGTGGAACAGTTGGGGTTATTTCGTCATCAGGTGGTCTTGAAGGTTTTGTATTAAAAATATCTAAGACAATATCAACAAGAATAAAAACGCAGATATCTACATGGCTTTTGGGGATAGCAATCTTTTTTGATGATTATGCAAACTGTCTTATTGTTGGGAATATGATGAGAAGCCTTTCAGATAAGTATAAGATTTCTAGAGAAAAACTTTCTTTTATAATTGACACTACAGCAGCACCTGTTGCCTCATTATTTTTGGTATCTACATGGATAGGATTTGAACTCAGCCTTATAAAAGATTCACTTAAAAGTTTGGGGATAAGTGTTGATGCATACTCAGTTTTTTTAAACTCTATTCCATATCGTTTCTATACAATAATAATATTATTATTCATCCCAATAACCATATATACGAGAAGGGAATTCGGTTCTATGTATGAAGCAGAAGAAAGGGCTATATTAAAAAATCAGCCGTTGAAACCCGGTTCTCAGGTTTTATATTCTCAGGTTAATGAAAAAAAGATAAAACCAGCTTCGTGGATTTTTGCCATAATTCCTATATTAGTTTTGATAATAACTGTTTTAGCTGGACTCTTTCTCACCGGCAGTAGTAATATTCCTCCATCTCTCGAAAAAAACCTAACCAATATATTAGGAAATGCAAACTCATTTAAAGCATTGCTCTGGGCAGGGTTATTATCCAGTTTAGTCGCTATATTTATGACAGTTTCATTCAAAATCTTATCCTTCAAACAAACTATGGATGCGTGGTTAGATGGCTTAAAATCAATGCTTATGGCAGTAGTGGTATTAAGTTTAGCATGGGCAATTGGCGATATAACAAAGGAGATAAAAACAGCAGATTATGTCATAGAGATTTTAAAGGGTAGGTTATCTTTTTGGATACTGCCATCAATAATATTTCTGGTTTCTTCAATAATCTCATTTGCAACAGGAACATCATGGGGAACTATGGCAATAATATTCCCCGTTGCCCTGCCATTAGCATGTAAAATTGGTGGGATGGAAAATCTAAATTTTATTTATATAATAACAGGAAGTATTTTATCAGGAGCAATCTTTGGCGACCATTGCTCCCCGATATCAGATACAACAATACTCTCATCAATTGGCAGTGCTATGGACCATTTAGATCATGTAAGGACCCAGATTAGTTATGCGTTTTTAGTTGGAGGCTTCAGCCTTATATTTGGATACCTTCCTGCAGGTTTAGGAATAAATCCTTATTTACTAAACATCATAACCTTAATATTATTAACAATCTTCTTATATAAATTTGGTAAAAAACTCCCTGTTTAGAACCTCGTAGGTTACCTTGGTCTAATATAAAATTGAAAGATTTTTGTAAATAAAGTAAAATTTAATGAATGGGCTGGTGGCGGAATTGGTAGACGCGACGGACTTAAAATCCGTTGGCCGCTAAACGGCCGTGCGGGTTCGAGTCCCGCCCTGCCCATAATCAAGCTAAACAATACATATCAATAAATCTATATAAACTCTAACGCATTTCCCGAGATATAATTTTGGGCAGGGTGGGCGAGAACCCGTATCTCTTCAAGGGTTCGCACTCGACTCTACCACAGAATTTGCTTAGGAGAGCCAGCGATGTGATAACATCGCTGTGTCCCGCCCTGCCCATAATCAAACTAAACAATACATATCAATAAATCTATATAAACTCTAATGCATTTCCCGAGATATAATTTTGGGCAGGGTGGGCGAGAACCCGCATCTCTTCAAGGGTTCGCACTCGACTCTACCACAAAGACTAACCGTTCCAAACCCGAAGTAACCGCGTAGGTTACTTCGGGTTTGGATAAATTTATGATTATATTTTAATATTATTTTGTTGCTAACCAAAAGTAACCTACGCGGTTACTTTTGGTGTGGGATATCTTATGAATTTCTTTGTCAGTGCTCAAAATAGTCTGAGTTATTTTATATTGTGAAATATTTAACAATTTTTTGATATTATATATTTGCATCGGTTATCCTCCTTTATATAACTTATCTTTCAATAATAAATTATATGAGTTTTGGTAACCGATGCTTTTTTTTGTTTATTTTTCTCTGCACACTATTTTCATTGGTAAATCCCACATTATTTACGAATGACCACAAAATATTTGACAGGTATTTGGCTATTTGGTAAAATAGTTAAATATTTATGAGGACCAAAAATGTTTAAACCGCTTCAGATGTTTACAGACTGGCTTGTCTATAATCTTATGGCTATGGACAAAAGCAGTAGGCTATCAGGGGCAGTAAATTTTTTCGTATTTGATACCATAAAGATTTTAATACTGCTTGTTTTAATCATTTACACAATATCAATCATTCGCACATTTTTGTCCCCAGAAAGGGTAAGGGAGATAATACTCAAAAAAAGTCATTTTTCAGCACATCTCTGGGCAGCTGCACTTGGAATAATCACCCCATTTTGCACATGCAGTGCAATACCACTTTTTATAGGATTTCTTCAGAGTGGGATACCGCTTGGTGTAACATTCTCTTTTCTTGTGGCATCACCTATGATAAATGAGGTTGCTGTTATAATGCTTTTAGGTATGTTTGGATTTAAGGTTACAGCAATATACATTTTAAGCGGATATATAATAGCTGTTGCATCAGGGCTTTTAATAGGTGCTCTTGATACGGAGCATTTGCTAAAAGGTTTTGACATCTCAAAAAGGATTAACAATACTGTTTTTGGTGTTAAAATAACAGCAACTGAGAGAAGCAGATATGCTTTTGAATACATGAAAGGGATTATCAAAACAGTCTGGCCATATGTTTTGATAGGTATAGGAATAGGTGCATTTATTCACGGCTATGTGCCAGCAGATTTTTTATCAAAGTATGCTGGTGCGGATAAATGGTATGCCGTTCCGCTTGCAACACTTGTTGGAATTCCGCTTTATTCCAATGCTGCGGGTGTCATACCACTTGTAAGTGCATTAACAGAAAAGGGAGTTTCACTCGGAACAACGCTTTCGTTTATGATGGCCGTTACAGGACTTTCACTGCCAGAGTTTATAATACTCAGTCGTGTGATGAAATTAAAGCTTTTGATGATATTTTTCTCCACAGTTGGTGTAGGGATAATGTTTACAGGTTTTCTTTTTAATTTTTTAATAAGATAGGAGGAGTTTATGAAAAGGATACAAGTAATTGGTATGGGATGTTCAAAGTGTAAAAAGCTCTATGAGATGGCTGAAGCTGCTGCAAAGGAGCTAAAAATAGATTATCAGATGGAAAAGATAGATGACATAAATAAAATAGCTGACATGGGTGTTATGATGACTCCAGCAATTGCCATAAACGATGAGGTTAAAATCTCAGGAAGACTTCCGGGAATGGATGAATTAAAAAAAATCATATCAGAATAACTGACATATGAAAAAAGAAATAGAACAAAAGTATTATAGAGAAGCAGAAATAATGAAGGCACTTGCTCATCCAACAAGGCTTTTCATAATTCACTCATTAAAAGATGGTGAAAAATGTGTCTGTGAGCTAACCGATGAAATTGGTGATGATATCTCCACTGTATCCAAGCATCTTTTGATACTTAAAAATGCCGGGCTTGTTGAAGCTAATCGCAAAAAGAACTGGATGTACTATAAGCTTTCTGCTCCCTGTGTGCTTGATATAGGGAAATGTGTGATTAATAAAGTAATAAAAAAAAGGAGATGATATGAACTCAAACAAATGCAGTTGTAGTTGCTGTGGATCAGATAATAAAAAAACTAAAAAAAAGAAATGCCCGCTATGTGGCAAACTTTCAGAGAATGTTCCTGAAAGAACCGCTATAAAACTTATAAAAAAGATATCAAAACCGGTTGAGGATGTCCATTACTGGCTATGCACAAACCCTGATTGCGATGTCTCATACTTTACAGGAACAAAAGCATACAAACTCAATGATATCAAAACACCGCTTGATTTTAAAACAAAAACAAAAAAAAGATATGCCTGCTACTGTGGTAAAATAACATACGAAGAGGCCATAAAGGCGATGAAAGAAACAGGTTCAACCAGCTGGTCAGTTATAGCAAAAAAGGTTTTGGGCAAACTGCCCAAGTGCAACTGTGCTGAGAAAAATCCTTATGGAAGCTGCTGCTCATCAAACTCATTTTTAAGGGCGGTAAAAGAATCAGGAGTTAAAGCAAGTACCGATAAAAAATCTTTATGCTGCTAAAAATACTTTTTCTCTGCACTCATAACTCCTGCCGCAGTCAGATGGCTGAGGGCTGGGCAAAAAAAATAATAGGCGCCAAGGCTATTATTTATTCTGCTGGCACAGAGCCATCAACAATTGATCCTTTAGCAGTAAAAGTTATGAAGGAATCGGGGATTGATATATCTGGCCAGAGGTCAAAAAGTATATCAGAATTATCAAATATGGATTTTGATATGGTAATAACTGTATGTGATAACGCAAAAGAGTCCTGTCCTTTATGGTTAAAAACAACAAAAAAGATTCATAAAAATTTTACTGATCCATCAGCTATTTCAAAAACCTTAAAGGATGAGAATGAGATATTAAACAACTACAGAAAAACAAGGGATGAGATAAAAGATTTTATATTGGATATATCAAAAAATTTATAAATGGGTATTACCGAAAAAAATCATTATTTTTGAGAAGCTTTTTACAGTTCTGCAATATCATCAGTAAAAAATTGGATAAAGATAAAATATTATAATTCAAAAACCGCTGCAAGATCAAATCCTTCATGTTAACCCTGTTGAAAAAAGTTTTTTAAATCGTAGTTCTGACCATAGGACTAAAGTCCTTTAAAATTATAGGCCATTAGTCGTTGCCAGAATAACAGGTTTATATTAAACTATTAACGTTAAGTGATTCAGTTAGATAAGGAGATGATTTTGAAGCAAGTATCAAAAATAATATTATCTTTCTTTTTAACCGCTCTTGCCCTATCACATGCAAATGCAGAGAACATAGCATTAGACTCACTTAAAACTTTCGTTTCTCCAGATTTAACCTTTAGCATACCAGAACCTAACAAAGCCAAAGCCTACTCGCTTACTGGCGAAGCTCTCTTTGATTATCTTCACAATGCCACCGAACCAAAAGTACGCGTTATTTCCTCCTATCAAACATCCAAATCATATATGTATTCCACTGCAGACAACACCGGCTGTAACGGACAGTCTGGAATAATAACAGCTTATTCAGATGTCTGTATCAATGGTTCAGGAGGCGATGGTAATTCATACAAAGAGCATGGCGACACTAATGACGATGGCATCTCAGGTGATTTCATAAACGCAGAGCATATCTGGCCGCAGAGCTTTTTCAACTCGCAACTACCCATGGTAGCAGATATACACCAGCTTATGTCAACGCTTTCAGTGCCCAATGGCCGTAGAGCAAACTTAAAGTTCTGCGAGGTTTTGGAAACTCCATTGTATAAAACATCCTCAGGCTCAAAGCTTGGCAAAAGTTGTTTTGAACCGGGAAACTCGGTTAAAGGAAACGTTGCACGTGCTATTTTCTATTTCATAGTGAGATACAGCGACCAGAACATACGACAGGGTGGAATGAATTATAAAGAATTCTGGACCGACAACGTTTCCATGTTTATGAAATGGAACCGCCAAGATCCTCCAGATGCTAACGAGAAACGCCGTAACAATCTTATAGAAAAATTTCAGGGCAATCGCAATCCTTTCATAGATGACCCATCCCTTGTGGATGCAATAGGTGAAACAGTTTTTGAATCGCATTAATCCCCCAAGTGTTATTTAAACCCCCAAAGTAACCGCATAGGTTAATGAGTTAACTATTAATTTTATATAAAATATTTAGAACCTTTATATCTCGGGGATGATAAGTTTCAAGCCAGTAATCTTAAGGAATCTCTTGGTATGACCCGAAAAACATCATCAACTAACATGATTTTTAAAGTAAAAATGGAGTCTTTGATTCTTGATAAATAATTTACAGAATAATATTTCTTTTAATATTCTCTAATTCTGCAGAATTAGAGAATATAATTGTTTGTAAAATTTTAGAAATCTATATTTTTTTACAGCAAATGATTTGATCACATATGTTTAGATCGGTGTATTTGATCAGTTTTCGTATTGATGGCAACTGTTTTTTCAGATTATTTTTGCCATCTTATATCAGGGTTTCTTGCAGCCCTTACCTCATCAAGCCTCTTAACAGGCATTGTGTGTGGCGCATTTTTTAAAATATCAGGGTTTGACACCCCTTCATCATGTATTTTTATCATTGCTGATATAAACTCATCAAGCATTTCTTTGTTCTCGGTTTCAGTAGGTTCAATCATCAATGCCTCATGAACTATGAGTGGGAAGTAGGTAGTTGGTGCATGAAATCCATAATCAAGAAGCCTTTTGCCTATATCAACGGTTTTTATTCCTTTATCAAGAAGTTCCTTTGATGGTGTTAAAACACATTCATGCATACAGTATTCATTGGCATATGATGGATATAAATCGTTGAGTTTTGATCTGACATAGTTTGCGTTTATTATAGCGTTTTCAGCTATCTCCTTAAAATCATCAGCACCGTGCATAATTACGTATGTGTATGCCCTTAACAGAACAGCTGTATTTGTAATAAATGCCTTTATCCTTCCTATGCTATCTGGTCTATTTTCATCAAGAATATATTTGTTATCCTTTTTTGTAACAACTGGAGTTGGTAAATAGTTTGAAAGATGCTTTTTTACAAGTATTGCCCCATTTCCCGGTCCACCACCACCGTGTGGTGTTGAGAATGTTTTGTGAAAATTTAGATGCATTATATCAATACCAAAATCGCCGGGTTTTACAAGTCCTATGAGTGCATTCATATTTGCACCGTCCATATAAACAAGTGTTCCATTGTTATGACACATCTTTACTATCTCTTCAATCTGGGTTTCAAATATCCCTAAGGTGTTTGGTATTGTGAGCATAAGAACAGCAGTCTTAGGATTGAGGTGCTGCTTTAAAACATTCAGATCAATTCTGCCATCAGCACCGGAGTTTATGTTAACTGTTTTAAATCCTGCCATAGTTGCTGTTGCGGGGTTTGTTCCGTGTGCAGAGTCTGGAACTATTATCTCATCCCTTAAATCTTTTTTTATTTCAAAATATTTTTTTGATATAAGAATACCTGTTAGCTCACTGTGAGCACCTGCAACAGGCCACATAGTTCCATCATCCATACCGCAGAGCTTAGAAAGCCTTTCCTTCATGTCATATATTATTTCAAGTGTCCCCTGAGCAGAATCTTCAAGCGAGAGTGGATGAAGATTGGCAAATTTTTCAAGCGATGCTGTTTCTTCATTTATCTTCGGGTTATATTTCATTGTGCATGAACCAAGTGGATAGAAGTGTGTATCAACGGAAAAATTCATCTTACTGAGTTTTGTAAAATGCCTAACGACATCAAACTCTGCCATCTCAGGTATTTTTGGTTCGCTTTTTCTCAAAAATTTGCTATCAATATTTGGTTCATCAAGCTTTCTTTTAAATGAAAGCCCTTGCCTTCCTGATACAGATTTTTCAATGCTTAACCTGTTATCAAATTTTTGGACATCGTTCATAAAACCTCCCATAAATCAGAAGACAGAAAACAGAAAAACATAAATCAGATTTTAAGGTATTCCTTATCTTTCTGTCCTCTGACTTCTGACATCTGTCTTCTGACATCCGACATCTGACTTCTTATTTTACCTTAGAGCACATCCTTGATGCCACAGTTTCTACAAGCCTCGATATATCACTTTCTGTCTTTGTTTCAGTAAAAGCCATAACAACAGTGTTTTTAAACTCAGGTCCTAACTCATCAACAGTTATGCCGATATCTATCCCATCATTTTTTACTATATCCTCTCTGAGCTTTTTCACATCGGTGTTAAAATCAATTGCAAACTCATTAAAAAACGGTGAATTAAATTTTAGTTTAAATCCCTTTTCTTTAAACTTGCTGGCTGCAAGTGCTGCCATATTATTGTTTAAAGTGGCAACCTCTTTAAGGCCACTCTTGCCTAAAAGAGTAAGATATATTGCTGTTGAAAGTGCGGAAAGTGCCTCGTTTGAGCAGATATTTGATGGAGCTTTCTCCCTTCTTATATGTTGTTCCCTTGCCTGAAGTGTAAGGGTAAAACCACGTTTTCCATCCTTATCAACCGTCATCCCGCATATCCTTCCCGGCATCTGTCTGAGATATTCTTTCTTACAGGTAAATATTCCAACATAAGGGCCACCATATGAAAGCGGAAGACCTAAAGACTGTCCCTCACCGACCGCAAAATCAAAGCCTGCTTCACCTGGGGTTTTAAGTATCCCGAGAGAAAGAGGATCAGCGACACAAACAGTAAGAACTCCCTTTGTTTTTGCAAGCCTGTTAAACTCCTCTATATCCTCTATGCTTCCTATGTAGTTAGGGTTTGATACAACCGCACAGGCTGTTTTGTCATCAAGAAGCTCTGATAGTTTGTTTAAATCTGTAACACCGTTTTTATTTTCAACAGATATAAACTCATATTCCTTTGAGTTTGCAAAGTATGTCTTTACAACATCAATATATTTAGGATTGACGAGTGATGAATATAAAATTTTTGTTTTGCCACTTATCCTTACACATGCTTTGACCGCCTCAGCCAACGAAGTTGAGCCGTCGTAAAGAGATGCATTTGAACAGTCCATATCATACAGATTTGACATAAGGCTCTGATACTCATAAATGGACTCTAAAAGCCCTTGGCTTGCCTCAGCCTGATATGGGGTGTATGCGGTTAAAAACTCTGTTCGCTCTGTTATATGTTTTACAACAGCAGGAGTGTATCTTTCATAAACTCCACCACCGACAAAGCTTAAAAGTGTTTTATTTTTTTCAGACAGATCCTTCATTCTTCTGTAAGCTTCAAGCTCGCTCAAACCTGCAGGAAGATCAAACTTTGAATTTAAAAACTTTTGAGGCACCTGTTTGATTAAATCATCAAATGATTTTGCCCCTATTTCTTTTATCATCTCATCCTTTTGTTTTTTTGTGTTTGAAATATACATAAACTCTCCTTATGTCTATCTGCCATTAACGCTATTTCACATTCTTGGTGTAAGAAAACAGATTCATTTCATCCTGCTTATAATATGAATTATTATGTTTATCATTAGGTTTATATCTTCCAGTGAATTCACCATTTAATTTTCGCTCTTTAAAAGTTTTTAAAACAATATGTTTACAAATCTCTTCCTGAGCACACCTTAACTCATTCTCATAATTCTCAAGCCTCTTTTCAGCCATTTCTACATATTCACCAGATATATCTATACCAACATAATTATGCTTCAATATTTTTGCAGCTACCAAAGTTGTTCCACTCCCACAATACGGATCAATTACTACTCCATTTTTCTCATTCATAATAGAATAAATTGCTCTAACAGGTAACGCAATTGGAAAGGGGGCAGGATGAGAATTTTTTCGCTCAGGAGAAAAACGCCATATAGAAGTTAACAGAGCATGCTTTGGTTCTAACTCCTTGCCTATAAAATTTTTATTCTCTGGTTTGTAAAGCCAGTATATTCTTTCCTCTACCTGCCAAAATCTCCAGCCCCTTATATTGGCTGCTATCATCCTATCCCAGATTATTTCCTGCCTTATTACCCATTTTGTTTTTCTTAGCCAGTCCATAGGATGTATAATTCTACCCTGTTCCCATCTTATCTTGTGATTATAAAAAAAAGAGCCACCAGCCTTAGTAATTCTAAAAACTTCATTTAACACATCAATCTGATTTTCCTGATATTTATTCTCATTTATTTTATCACTCACTCCAGCATACTTTACATTTTTAACAAGCCAGCCTTTTTTATTTTCCCCTTTATTATATGGGGGAGAAGTCACACCAACATCTACAATTTTATCAGGTAAACCTTTTAAAACTGTTAAAGCATCTCCCTGAAATATTTTATTAATATATTCTTTTTGACTCATTTTGCTTTTTTCTCCAAAAAATTATAAAAATCTTTGATTATATATCTCCGATATTTTAATAATTCTTTCTTTTCTAAAAGATAAATAATTTTCAAATTTGGGCAATCTATAAAATCTTTATAATCAAAATCTGCACTTCTAAGAAATTGTCCTTTTATATTTTTACTGCCATTAAGCTTATTTTGCCATCTTACTAATTTTACTTTAAGATTTTTAACAAAATCTGGATAACTGAAAGGAAATTCAATTATATAAATGAGCTTACCGTCGACAAAACCACTTACCAGCATGCTTAAATTTTTTTCTTTTAAATCCTTCTCCAATCTCTTGGGGGTATAGTCTGTAAAATTTCCACCTCCATTTAATTTAGCAGGAGGAGTTTTCCTTTCTTTATTTTCATACTTTTTAAATTCTTCTGTATCTATATTCTTGGGTTTTGCTTCACATTCTACAGTTTCACCAGAAACAAAAGTACTCTGCTTAAAACCGTTGTAGCCTATTTTACTTTCTCTATGATTATACCCTGCTAAAGTTACGGTTATAAATTCTCTTATGGTAGATGAATTTTTATCATTTATATACATAGTAAGCAAATCTGTAAGCATACTAATTACCGTATCCTTAGACTTGCTAACCAAATAACCACTTAACTCAGTATGAGTTCCAGTTGCATATATCTTGATAACATTTACTAATTCCTGATTCATATTTTTATATACAACAACATTTCTTTTACTATAATTAAGCTTTTAAACCTTTGTTCCTTAATTTTTACTGTAGCATTACACCTTTAGAAGACATACTAACAATATTCAACTACCCTGCCTTTTGGGTTTTGCCAATTAGTGCTGCTGTGACTTGCAGAATTCTTCGTATGACTTAAAATCCATAAGAGAATTAAGTTCATCAGGATTTGAAAGCCTCATCTTAAAAATCCAGCCATTTCCGAAAGGATCTTTGTTTATAAGTGCAGGATCGTCATTCAATGATTTGTTTATCTCAACAACCTCACCTGAAGCAGGTGAGTATATATCAAATGCTGATTTAACTGACTCAATAACGCATGCCTGTTTTTCCATAACAAGATCTGTGTTCGGCTTTGGTGGATCAACAAAAACTATATCTCCCATCTGGTTCTGAGCAAAATCAGTCACACCAACAGTTGCAGTGTTTCCCTCAACAGATATCCATTCATGGGTTTTTGTATACTTAAGATTTTCTTTGTTCATAACATCTCCTTTTTCTCGGTCTATAACTCCTTCCTTTATTTTACAAAATATTATAATTTCAGCAAAAACTGTTGTAACAAACTCTACTTTAAAAGATCTGAAAACAGTTTTGTATACTGTAAAACAGAATTACTCCAAGAAAAATCTGTTTTCATTGCATTTCTTATCAAGTTATTCCATATTTCCTTTGAGCCATAGACTGAAATTATATGACCCAGCATTGATTTAAGGTTTGATGCAGTAGCACCATCAAAAACAAAACCATTTGATTTCATAAGATCATCAGGATAATAGTTTATTGTATCCTTAAGCCCACCAACACTGTTCACAACAGCAACACTGCCATATCTTGATGATATCATCTGAGAAAGTCCACATGGTTCAAACCTTGATGGCATTAGAAAGATATCGCTTGAAGCGTATATCTTATGAGCCAACTCCTCATTGAAATCATTTACAAAAACGAATGACTCTCTGTTTTCATCAGAAATTTTTTTTAGTCTTTCTGAAAGCCCCTTATCACCGCTGCCAAGTACCACAAACTGCATCCTTCCCATAAAATCTGGAATAACATCAGCTATTATATCAATACCCTTCTGCCAGTCAAGCCTTGAAACACATCCTGCAAGTATAGTGTTTTTATCCTGCTTCAATCCCATCTCCTGCTGAAACTTTTTTTTACAAAATGGCTTTCCACGCCAGAATGTTTTAACATCATAACCCCTATATATAAATGTATCAGTTGCAGGATCCCATACCTCAGTATCAATCCCGTTGAGTATTCCATATAAATCTTTTTTTCTGTAATTCAAAACACCCTCAAGACCTCTTGAAATCTGAGGATTTTGGGTTATTTCAATGGCATATGTTGGACTCACAGTGGTAATGATATTTGCATAGTTTATTCCTGCCTTCATAAAATTTATTCCACCATAGTACTCCAACTTATCAGGGGTAAAATCAAACCATGAAAATCCTGCCTTTATAAAAGTATCCTTAGCAAACATACCTTGGTAAGCAATGTTGTGTATAGTAAAAGCAGTTTTTGTTTTAGCAAAGAATGCATCTATATTGTAAAGGGTTCTAAGATATGCTGGTATAAGTCCTGCCTGCCAATCGTGACAGAATATTATATCCGGTTTAAAATCTATAAACTTACAGCCCTCAAGCACAGCCCTTTGAAAGAATATAAACCTCTCATCGTTATCAGAAAACTCACCAGACTCACTCCTATAAAGACCAGGCCTATCAAAGTATCTCGGGTTATCTATAAGATAAACCTTTACCCTTCCCCATTCAACAAGATAAAGATTTGCGTTTTCAAATCTATCTGCAACGGGAACAACAAAGCTACCGCTTATCTTTTTGGGTGAGAAGGCTGTTTTCCCTATATCCCTGTACTTTGGAAGAAATAATACAAGGCTTTCCACCATCTCATTCCTTGATAAAAAGGTTGATAATGCCCCAACCACGTCAGCAAGGCCCCCTGTCTTACAGAATGGAAATGCTTCGCTCGCACATACTGCTATTTTCATAAAACCTCCCATAAATCAGAAAACAGAAAACAGATATCAGAAAACAGAAAAACATAACTCAGAAGACAGATTTTAAGGAATTACTTCTCTTTCTGTTCTCTGTCTTCTGTCCTCTGACCTCTGCCTTCTGACTTCTGACATCTGTCTTCTGACATCCAACATCTGATATTTTACTTGCTTTCTTTCCGCTTCTAAGCAAAAAAGCCGCCTCTTCAGGTGAAACTGTATTTATATAAAATCCACTTCCCCACTCAAAACCAGCAGGCATAGCAATCTTAGGAAGTATCTCTATATGCCAGTGAAAATCATTCGCCGAGCAGGGTGATGTATGAATTATTATGTTGTATGATGGATTTTTTATTGTGTTATGAATCATATGACATACATCAAAGAGAATATTCTTAAGTGACTTAAAATTCTTTTCAAGATAGAAATGAGGGTTGTGTCTCAAAGGGGCTAACCATATCTCAAAATTAAATCTTGATGCAAATGGAGCAAAGGCAATAAAATCCTTATTCTTTGAAATAACTCTTTTTTTATATCTTTTTTCTTCCTCTATCATATCACAGAAGGCACACCTTCCATGTTTGCTTCTATATCTTTTGAAGTGACTCATCTCGTCAGTAATTCTTACAGGCAATAGTGGAAGACCTATTATCTGTGAATGAGGATGTCTGAGGCTTGCTCCAGCATTAACACCGTAGTTTCTAAAAAGCATAACATACTTAACATTATCCTTTTTCAGTATCTCTCTCATTCTGAGAGCAAATATTTCAAGCACCTTATCAAAATGTTCTATCTCATATATGATTTTATTATGCTCATCAGATTCTATAATAACCTCATGAACTCCGCTGTAATAATACTTCTGATATATTCCTTCAGTTTCTATTATATTTTTTGTGTTGTAAACAAGAGCAGGGTATTTGTTTGGCACAACCCTTATTATCCATCTATTATTTTTTTCAACTCTCATTATCTCTGGTGGAGTATTTTCTTCATTTCCTCTGCAGAAAGGACATTTGTTTGATGTTGTATAATCGTTAGGACGACTGGCTCGTTCATCGCTTACTATAACCCAGTTAGAACTTATTATATCCTTTCTAAGATGTGGTTCCATATATGAATTTAGTTATCCTCAACGTTATTAGAAGGAGTTATATCCTCAACAATGGTTTGACTCTCAACAGGCTGATTTTCATTAAGCTCCAAAAGCCTCGTATTGACCTCCGCTATAGCCTCCGTAGAAACAAGGCTATCAAGATTTGGTAGATCAGCAAGGCTGTTAAGTCCGAACTGTTTTAAAAATTCATCAGTTGTTCCATACATTATAGGCCTTCCGAGAGTCTCCTTTCTTCCAACATTTGTTATCAGCTTCCTCTCAATAAGTGTATCTATAGGACCTGATGAGTCAACACCTCTTATAGCTTCTATTTCAGCCTTTGTAACCTGCTGTTTAAAAGCAACTATGGACAATACTTCAAGAGCAGCATTTGAAAGCCTGAGCGTAAGGCGGGTTTGATAAAGCTTCCTTATCCATATACCGTATTCAGGCCTTGTGGACATCTGCCAGCCACCTGCAACCTTCATTATCTGAAGAGCCCTTCCCTCAAGATCATAGTTATGTTTTAATTCTTCAAGCTTTTCATTTATATATTTAACATCATCGATGTCACATATCTTTGATATCCTCTCAGCAGTAAGAGGTTCATCTGTGATAAACAATAGAGTTTCCATTATTTTTTTTAATTCTAAATCATCCATAAAAACTCCCTTATAAACAGTCAACAGAAATCAGAAGTCAGAATTTAAAGGAACTTTTTTTATCTGATCTCTGTCTTTTCTTTTTTGGCTTCTGTTATCCAACATTTGTATTATGACCTCTGTTTCAAAAGCAAACAGTTAATTTCATCCTCAATTCATCCGCTCTTCCGAGCATCCAAATGGCCACGTTTCTATTCTTCTATAAGATATATCCTCACCTCACCAAAAAGATCATCCTGAGAAACTGAAATTCTGTTCTGCTTCACAAGTTCAAGAACAGCTAAAAAACAGGTTACAATCCCTCTTTTTTTGGTTTCTTCTTTAAATATATCGTCTATAAGAATCCATTTTTTTTCTTTTAAAACTGTTAAAACCTTTTCAATCCTTGACTCTATTGGTACATCCTCACCCTCTATCTCAGTTTTTCCGACAATACGCTCAAAAGCTCTTTTCACAGCATCAAGTAAATAGACCATCTCAACATCAATGTGCTTATCCTCTATTGAAAACACTGGAGAACCACGATAGAAGACATCCTTATGTTTATTGAATTGTTCCAAAAGCATCTTTGAGGCAGCCTTGTATTTTTGATATTCCTCTAACATTTTTCTAAGGTCTTCACGAGGATCAATATTTTCCTCATTCTCATCAAGTTTTTTGGGCAGCAACATTTTTGTCTTTATCTGCATCAGGGTTGAAGCCATAACAAGGAAATCACCGGCCACATCAAGATTAAGATCCCTCATAACAGAGAGATACTCCAGATACTCCTTCGTTATATCTGATATAGGAATATCATATATATCAATATTATTCTTTTTAATAAGATATAAAAGCAAGTCTAAGGGGCCTTCAAAAACCTCTAAGTGTATATCCATCAGATTCATTTCAGTTTTATAACCTCAAAAATTCTATTCATCTTTTCTTTAGCCTTCTTTATAGCCTTATCATTTCCATTCTCTATTATTTCATCTATCATCTTATTATTGTTGATATAATATTTTCTTCTTTCATCTATCCTTATCATCTCAGTGTTGAGCAGTTCAAAGAGGTGTTTCTTGCACTTAACACAGCCGAGCTTCCCCTCCCTGCACTCAGACTCTACGCTTTTATGATCAGGATTATATATCTTATGAAATGCAAAAACTACACATCCATCAGGATTTCCTTTATCGTTGGCTCTTATCTTTTTAGGATCTGTAAACATACTCATTATTTTTTTATTTAAAGTATCACCGTTTTCTCCTATCTCTATGGTATTGCCATATGACTTTGACATCTTTTTTCCATCAAGGCCTGGCAGAACCGGGACATCAGGGAGAAGCGCCTCTGGCTCCTTGAGAACATCACAATTAAAAATAAAATTAAACCTTCTTGCAATTTCACGTGCTATCTCTATGTGAGCCAACTGATCCCTTCCAACAGGAACGAAGTCAGCATCATACAACAGTATATCAGCACTCTGAAGCACTGGATATCCGAGAAAACCATAGTTAGCATATTCTGAGTTTAATGCCTTTGCCTCATCACCTGTTATATCAAATACTTCAGATATTTTTTCAAGATTACCCTCAGGTTTTTTTGTCTTATCCTCCTGACCTTTATACTTTCTCGTATAAAGTTCAATGAGTTGTTCCTTGAATGTTGGATTTCTTAAAACCCAGGATATGGGTGTTATCATTGAAAGTATGAGATGAAGTTCGCTGTGCTGTTTGACATCCGATTGTCTAAAGATAACACACTTCTCGGGATCAATACCACAGCTAAGCCAGTCTATGATCATAAGCCTTGAATTTTCAAAAATGTTTGATGTATTTCCGGCTGATGTGGTAAGCGAATGAAGATCTGCTATAAAAAAATAACAGCTGTAATCATTCTGAAGTTTTACATAATTGTTTAAAGCTCCCCAGTAATTACCTAAGTGAAGTCTTCCAGTAGGTCTCATACCTGAAACAATTATTTTTTTTTCCATATCATGCCACCAGTCCTAGCAAACCATATAATTTTATAACGATGCTTGTAGGAAATATTATCCAGTATTTTATAAGCCCTGTCATAACAAAGAAAAGAACTATATATATGCCATAAGGAATTATTTTTTCATACTTTTCCCTGTAATTATAGGGAAGGATGTTTAAAAGTATCTGTCCACCATCAAGCGGATATACTGGAAAAAGATTAAAAAAACCAAGTATAAGGTTTATATAAATCATATACTGGAATATATAAACAACAGGTGATAAAAATGATATATGAAAAGCTCCAAGAAGAACAAATATATTTACAATTCCAACTGAAACTATTGAAAGAAGGATATTCGCAGCAGGACCTGCAAGAGCAACATAAACCATACTTCTATAAGGGTCTTTCATCCTATAAGGATTTACTGGAACAGGCTTTGCCCAACCTATAAGAGGAACACCACTGAAAATTGAGATTGCTGGAAGAATGATTGTTCCAACCAAATCTATATGTGAAACAGGATTTAGTGTAAGCCTGCCACTCAGATATGCTGTATCATCACCCTTTCTGTATGCTATAAAACCATGAGCAACCTCATGGATTATAATAGAAAAAAAAAGAGCAGGTATTTCAAGAAGTAATTGCATAATATAATTATAGTATTTTTTAAAACCTCATCAAAAGAAATAGCTCAGAAGAAAAGGTTAAAGAAACCGATACCCCCTATTTAAACACTGCAGTTATGCTTTTCCAAACATCACTGACCATACTTCTTGCCGCATAAAGAGTTATAAAAACTCCCATAAGGGATTCACCTGCTATTATTCCAGAGCTTACAGGAACTATATATTTTTCTGCGATCTTTGGAAGCTTCTTCTCAAGCAATAAGGCTATAAGAGAACCAATAAAGATTGAGAGTGAGTTATAGAACGGTATAACCATAGAAAGTCCAAGACCCATAGCTGAAGGTATATATTTTCTATACTTCGGGAATATTATTTCAAGCAATGGTATAATAATTCCTAAGAGTCCACCAACAAGCATCCCCCATCTTGCTGTAATAGGAAGCGATGTTATACCATTTGATAAAAGCCTTGCTACCGCCGCCCATACCTGAGCACTCGGTGCTGGCCATCTATCCGTTCCAAGAGCTGAGGCATCAGGGACAAGGAGATAGAATGCGGGTACTACAACTATTGTCCCTGCAAATATTCCTAAAAACTGTGCTATAAACTGCTTTCTCGGATTTGCACCTAATAGATAACCGCTTTTGAGATCTGTTAACAGGTCCGCACTTGAACCGGCTGCACCGGCTGTTACAGATGCGGTCATAAGATTTGTAACCATATTTGTTGGAGCAATAACACCAAATGTTAGCTGCGTTATTTTGCCCATAGCACCTATAGGGGTTATATCTGACTCACCGGTAGCCCTTGCAGCAACAACTGCAAGGACAAACGTTAATAAAACTGCTATAATGCCCATCCACCATGATGTGCTGAAGGCAAAATGTAAAACCATTATGCATCCTATACCTGCTACAAAAGTTCCTGTAAGAAACCATGACATAGGAACCTCTATTGAACTGACATACCCCTTCTTTTGCTTTTTAAATGAAAAAATGCCCTTTAACCCTGACATTGCCCTTGCTATTGTCTTCCACTGAAGAAGAAACATAAATATAGCTGATGTAACCATTATTGAAGCTCCAGCCCATGTGCTCCACTGAACTATTGTTCTATAGTTTAACTTTGATGCATCTATTGAACCCAACTGAACCATCCACGGAGCAAGAATACCATAGTTTATTATTCCTCCCAAAAGCATTGACCAACCTATCTTCCATCCGATTATAGCGCCTGCTGCAATCATTATAGCGCTCAACTCAAATGATATTGTCCAGTCCTTAAGCATAAAGCCCTTAAACTTTACAGGAAGAGATACGAGCTGTGGGATCAATTCCTTATTAAAAAATGTCGGTATGCCATCCCTTAAAAACACAATCACAGCACCAAAGAGTCCACCCACTCCCAAGGCCTTTGCCTTGTCTGAAGCATCAGCACCTGTAGAGTGAAGACTTTTAAGTGTTTCAGCTGCGGCTATGCCACTCGGAAATTTGAGTTTCTCAACATTTATCATTTGCTTTTTCATAGGTATAGCAATAAAAACACCGAGTGCTGCTAAAAATATTGTCCAGAGTGTCAGTATAACCCACGACATATGAACACCTGTTATCAAAAGATATGCAGCTATGGCTGATGTGAGAGTTCCACCGGTGGAGTACCCTGCGCTTGATGCTGTGGACTGCATACAGTTGTTCTCTAAGACTGTCATCTCTGTTTTAAAAATCTTAGGGAAAACTACCATAAGTGCTTTCCATATTGCGTATGAGAGTATGCAAGATGTTATGGCAACTCCAAGCCCCCATCCAGTTTTAAGACCCACATAAAGGTTTGAAAGTGACATAAAGCCACCGAGAAATGCTCCCATTATAACAGCTCTTAATGTCAGCTGTTTCATTGAATCACCCTTATAAACCTCTTTATACCATCTTATTTCATCCTCAGTTAGGTCTTTAGTATCAAAATTTTCCTTTGTCTCATCTATTATTTCAATCTCTTCCTCAAGAAGAACCTCTTCCCTCGGAAGGTCATCCCTTTTATTTTCCATATATTCCTCCACTCAAAAAAGTTATACAAACAAGCCAACATTTTAAAAAATCAAGATATTTTTAACTCAATTTGCAAACTAATATTACTGTTTTAAACTGTATATTTAATATTATATATTTTTAATTTTTTTAAAAAAATGTATAATTTTAATATTAAGGGCGCCCGTAGCTCAGGGGTAGAGCATCCGCCTTTTAAGCGGGTGGTCGCGCGTTCAAATCGCGCCGGGCGCAGTAAGGGGTAAAATATGAAAATGAACAGAGCCTTTACACTCATAGAACTTCTTATAGTCGTTATAATAATAGCTACTCTCGCATCCATATCGCTTCCTCAGTACTTTAAGGTTATAGAAAGGTTCAGGCTTGTTGAGACAATCACGTCCATAACCGATATAAAAAAATCTGAGGAGATGTTTAAACACAGAAAAAATGTTTACACTGATGATTTTGCGAATCTTGATGTAGAGTTAAAGGGGAAGGATGGAAAGATCTGTGAGGGAAAGACATGTGAATTAAGCTATTTCACCCTTGAGATAAGACTCCTTTCAGATAATCAGTATATGATAATAGCCCAGAGGAAATCAGATGAGACAACAAGGCCACCAGAAAGATATGCCCCCAATTATATATATTTTTATGACAGCACAACAGACCAGTTTAACTGCACTGATGCAAACTGTGTGAAGGATTTTATTGATTGATATATCCCGACAGTATTCCCGTTTAACTACAGGTTAAGGCTAAGATTGAGGTTAAGAAGAAAACGACAAATCCTCATCTAACCCAAAACCAAAAGTAACCTACGTGGTTACAATTAGTGATCAGTGGTCAGAAGACAGAGAACAGAGGACAGACAAATAGGGAATTTCCTTAAATTCTGCCTTCTGACTTATTAAATTCTGTTTCGTGCTTTTTAGATTCTGACCCTGCTTACGCCGAAGCGGCTTCGGCAGGCAAGTTCTGTTATCTGACTTCTGTCATCTGTCTTCTGACTTCTGTTTTCATTAAATAACTATACAACCAAATAACCAAACAACTAATTTGCTTTTCTGATTTCTGTCTTCTGTCATCTGACTTCTGACATCCGTTTCCACCAAACAACCAGATAACTATTCTATTTGATATAATTTATTTATGGAAAAAATATTTAAAGATATAATACAAAAAGCATTAAAAGAAGATATCGGAGAAGGAGATATAACAACAGAGAGCTTTGTTAAAAAGGATATAATTTTCCACGGGACCATAATATCAAAGTCAAATGGTATACTCTGTGGAACAGAGTTTGCATCAGAGTGTTTTAAAACATTAAATCCTGATGCTAAGATAAAGGCTATAAAAAATGATGGTCAAACGATAAAACCAAATGATATAATAATAGAGATTGTTTCAGACAGAACAATTCTTTCAGCTGAGAGAACTGCATTGAACATAATCCAGAGGCTCAGCGGTATAGCTACAAAGACAAAAAAATTTGTTGATGAAATAAACCAGTATTCACGGACAAAAATATATGATACAAGAAAGACCACACCAAATCTGAGGGCTATGGAAAAGTATGCTGTAAAAACAGGTGGTGGAGAAAATCATAGGTTTGGGCTATTTGATGCATTTATGATAAAGGACAATCACATAGCGGCCTGTAACAATTTTGATGAGATTTCAAATATGATAAAAATTGCAAGAAAAAAATATAGTGATAAAAAGATAGAGATAGAAGTGAAGTCTATTGATGAAGTAAAAAAAGCAATTTTACTTGACGTTGACATAATAATGCTTGACAATATGAGCATAGATGATATGAAAATAGCTATAGAAATGATAAGAGGCAAAAGAAAAGATATTGAGATAGAGATATCAGGTGGTATCAATGAGACAAATATAAAGCATGTTGCTTTATTAGAACCAGACAGGATCTCCATAGGTGCTCTCACACACTCTTATACATCGCTTGATATATCGCTTGAAATAAATTAAAGGATTGTTATTCTGATGTATCCTGTAGAATATATTTTTTTAAAAGAAACCACATCCACTCAGGATATTGCAAGGGATATGATCAAGAATGGCAGGATAAAAATCAATACCGTTATAGTTGCAGAGATTCAAAGCAATGGCAGGGGACAAAAGGACAACATATGGTCATCACCAAAGGGTGGACTTTATTTCTCACTGATAACAATGACCGATGAAAAAAATTTAAAGAATCTTAAGGATTTATCAATCACAACAGCAAAAGCAGTAAAAAAAACTCTTAATAAAAAATATCAGATAACAGCCAGAATAAAGAAACCGAACGATGTATATGCCTTGTCCTCCAATGGATATAAAAAGATATCAGGAATACTCATAGAAACAATTCCCTATGATTTTAAAAGATTTATAATCACAGGCATAGGAGTTAATTTTAATAACCCAATACCAGATATATTGAGTAACAGAGCAACAAGTATTTATGAGATAAGAAACAAACAATATAAACCAGTTGGATTTATAAGACCTTTTTTAAAAGAATATTTTAATACGACAGAGAAAATTTATGGAAAAGTTAATAATAGAAAAAGCCCTATCAAACGGGGCAACTGATTGTGCAATAATATCTGTTAAAACAATACTAGAAAAACTCACCCCGCCTATTTTAGACGGATATCCACAAAAACTTTTATATCTTTCAAATCCAAAAAGAATGGATATCAATTCTTTTTTTAATGGTACTAAATCAATTCTTATTTGCATATATCAGTACTGGAATAATGAGAAAAATTATGAGAATAAGCTGAGCAATATATCCGATCCATATGAATTTCTTAAAAGCAAGGATTACAGAGTTGAGTTTATAAAAAGCATAAACAAAAAAAAATATAGGATATCCAGATATGCACTCGTTGATGAATATCATAAAAAGATAATGGAAAATCTTGAAAAAACTCTTGATGATTTGAAGCTTGAAATAAAAGGCCTTGATGGTAAAATTTTTGTTGATTCATCGCCTGTATTTGAAAAAAAACTTGCAGCTATAGCAGGTCTTGGCTTTCAGGGCAGGAATACACTTCTGATAAATCCTGAATACGGGAGCTATATATTCATAGGTGGTATAGCATTAAGCATTGATGCTGAATACATAATTCCCCAGCTTGGAGAGATAAAATGCGGTGAATGCAATTTATGCGAGAGGATGTGTCCTACAGCAGCATTAAAAGATTATAAATTATTACCATCCAAATGCATATCATTTTGGACAACACACAACAACGAAAATGATATACCACCAGAAATTATAAATTCCTCTTCGTATATTTTTGGATGTGATATCTGCCAAGAGTTCTGCCCTTATAACACAAAAGCAAAAAAAGCAGAGCGAACAATTTTTTGAATGGAAATAAAAAAGCCGTTGCGGTAGTTCAGACAGGCACTTCTTATTTTTATCGTGCCATAATTGGCATCTAAGCCAAGTCTACCGCAACGGCTACTAACCTTATCTTTTCCTACTTCCTCACTTCTAAAGAACCAGACTTCACTCAACTACCTTTATAGTATAGCAGATAATTTTAATTTGTCCCGACTTCCGCATTTTTTAAGACAAAAAAACTTTTTCCATAGGGGGATTTTAAAAATGCCACTTTTTCATGGGCACTACATTGGCTTTGTGGGCTTTTAAAAAAATCTGTCATTGGGGGAAATAATTGCGTGGGATTCCTTTTTTTAAAAAAATGCGGAAGTCGGGTGAAGCTGAAGCGCAGCATATGATTTAAGCGGTATTTCGCGGCTTCCGTCGCAGGTGCGCGACCGAAGACTTTCTATATTCACTTTCCTGCCCTCTAAACAGGCTGTCCCGGGTTGTGCTCCATGCCGATACCAGCGACCACTTCGCAATATACGCTCGCGATCATTCTCCATAACCATATTCATCACCGCCAGCCCTGCTTCCTCGCCTACGCGCCTTATTGCTTCTTCCGTATCCGCCAGCACTTCCTCAATGCTAACGTTCACGGGTATGCTCCTGATCGTCTTGTCCTGTAATTTGCCTGCACTATAGAACTTTTTGTACCTTTTCATTGGGCGGCTCCTCCTCTGTTTAATAACAGATGTTTTTTCACCTTGATTCTATCAAGACTTGAGGACCGCCTCAAATTTTTCAACTATTACAGGGACATCATCAGGTGGAAAGCTTACGTCGGGGAGGGGGAAACGGTGCACGCGGACTATTGCGACTCTGGGAACAAGCGCTTATAAATCCTCGCTTAGCTGCTGACGCTGGTGTATTTCCCTAATACTTTATAGAAAAATATTCGTGACAGCAGAAGCAATATAATGGAATAAAGCGTGGCATATAACAGCAGCACGTACCTGTTAGGCAGCAGGCCTAGAACAAACGACGCAGGAAGGTTGGCTATCAGGATCACCGGGACGAGGAAAGTGAAGAAGTTCTGCTGGGTCTGCGTGAAGATGCCGGCGGGGTAACCTGCATATTTAAAGAACTCGTTCTGTATCGCGTTCAACGCGGAGATCCTAGTGAATAGGACGGCAAAGGCCGCAATCATAAAGCCAATGGAGTACCGGATCAGGACCGCTATGGTAAAGGCGGCAGCGCAGAGGGCCAGGTCTCTGCCAGAAAAGGCATAGCCCCTGGTTTTAACAATGTGCGCCATAATAAACAGTGGCAGCGGCAGCAGGAAGACCGGCTTAAAGTCCACATTGCGCGTTGAAACCAAAAACTGCAGGTCAATGGGTTTTATAAGGTAATGGTCTATTGTCCCTTCCCGCACCAGGCCCGGCAACTGACTGATATTCCTGGCAAAGAATATCTGGTACATGTAGATTACGAGCTGGTTAATGTTGATCAAAAAAAAGGTCTGGTACATGTCCCAGCCGTTTATTAATCCGGTATGCTGGTAAATAGTGTAGAAAAAGAAAAGCGAGAATCCCAACCACAGGATATTACCCACACACTGCAAGACGAAGTTAAGACCGAACTGCAACTCCCGGTAGATGGAGTTGCGCAGCGAGACGCGGAATACGGAAAGGAAATGTTTCATTTATCCTCCGCAGGCCTGGTATCTTTTTAGGCCGCGCCTCCAAAGTCCCGCCTGTGCAAAATAAAGAGCACCCAGCCACAGAGCCTGCATCAGGAAGCCGTGGAGCAGCGGGCCGCCACTCTTGTTCCCAAGGTAGACGTCCAGGGGAAAATTTATGATATAGGGAAAAGGGGTGAGGTAGATGACCGACACCAGTGTTTTTGGAAAGAACGCCAACGGAATAATCGCCCCGGTAGTGAACGGAACGAGTATGTCTATCAGGGTCTGAAGCCATGTTATCTCCTCTGTCCAGAAGGCCGTAAGACTCAGCGAGAACGAGATAAGGTAGCTCAACATAAAGGCCAGCAGCACCGCCAGCAAGAAAGGAAGATATCTTGCCGCCGGAGGGAAATAAAAGGACTTTATAAAAAGGAGAACGAAGATGCAGGCCAGAAGCAGTGAGGATAGAAGATAGACCAGGTTAAGCCCGACCTTAATCGCAAAATTATAGGTGAGATAGTTTACTGGCTTTATTAGTAAGTTTGAGAGTTTTCCGTCCCGGATGTCGGCCGAGACAGAATAGTTCAACCCCGGGTACAGCACGTCGAACAGCAGTATGCAGAGGACATAATAAGTGATTATGGTGGACTTAGAATATCCGTTCATCATGCCAGTACCGCTGGCAAAGACTGCGGTCCAAAGCATGGAGGTGAAGATGAGCGGTAGCAGTATCACCAGGAAGCTCAGCACGTGGTTTACGCGGTACGCAGCTGTTTCCTTTATGCTGTTGGCGATAACCCTAAGAAATACTGTTTCGTGTGAGATATTTTTTGATCGCATATTCCAGCGAGATCTCGGCTATGGAGATCTCAAGAATGTCATCGTTTTGGGATAGCTGCTTGAGGGCTTCCCTTAGATCTTTCTCCGGCATCTTTACTTGGCACTCCTTGTCGTTCTCCACAGTGAGCGTCCCCATTTCAGCCGTCTCCGGCGGGATATGTGTTCTGAACTTTAATTTCAGAACGCGTTCCTTGGAGAATTCACTGAGGATGCCGGCCTTGTCCCCATCGTATATAATGGACCCATGATCTATCATTATGATTCGCTTGGCCATCACCTCAAGGTCGTGGGTGTAATGGCTGGTCAGCATTATAGTTGCCTTGTGCACCCGGTTGTACTCTACAAAGAACTCACGTATCGCTTCCTGCGAGAACAAATCCAAGCCCAGGGTCGGTTCGTCAAGGAACAACACCTTGGGCCCGTGCAGCAGGCTGGCAATGATCTCCATCTTCATCCTCTGGCCAAGGGAAAGCTTGCGTACCGGCACGTCGAACAACTCCCTGGCCCGCAGCAACGTCCCGAGCTCGTCCAGTCTATCCTCGAAGACACGCTGAGGAATGCGGTAGATCGCCTTATTAAGTCTGAAGGTTTCTATCGCCGGGATATCCCACCAGAGCTGGCTTTTCTGTCCCATCAGGAAGGCGATGCCGTTCAAAAAGGCCGGGTGCCTGCTGGCCGGGACATGGCCCATGACGCGGACATCCCCGCTGGTGGGGTGTATCACCCCGGAAAGGACTTTTAGCGTTGTGGTCTTCCCGGCGCCATTGGGGCCGACATATCCCACAAATTCGCCTTCGCTTATGGAGAACGACACATCTTTGACAGCGACCGTTTCCTTGTATTTTGGGAAGATGAGGCGCTGCACCGCCTGCAGAGCGTTGTCTCCGGGCAGGCTGCTGCGGAAGATCTTGGTAAGGTTGCTTACATGTATCATAGCGTCAAAGACAGGGAACCCCTTCCGTATCCACCGAGGGCTGAGGAGTCTTGGGGAATATGACGGCTGAGTCGTACTTGATCTTTATGGCCTCAGGGAGATACTTGTCGAAGTACGATTTGGTACAGAGGATGTCGTCGTAGGAGCCTTTTTTCAAGAGGGTCTGCTGGCGGCAGCCGCCCATACATAACGGGAGATACCTGCAGAGCCGGCACTTCTTCCTGCTCTGCCAGGGCTCGATGTATATGAACTGGGCGGACTTGCGCATAGTCAGGCTTACAGGGCTTGAGATGTTTCCGACAAGCGCTTTCTTGTTCCCGCTCTGCGTTATGCATTTATACAGGTTCCCTTCCACGTCTATGATATAGCTGGCCATGCGCCTGAAGGAGCATAACCCTCCGCCGACGGGGTCGGCGATCCTGATCTTCTTGTCTAGGGCCAGCCTGTACAGGCTGGTGAAGGCGTTCATCTGCCCGGAATTGGAGAAGGCGTTTTTCTTGAAGTACGCGGGATTGGAGGCCTCGGGGCCCTCCTTTATGGCACCGAATAGTATGGAGAAATTGGGGCTGGTGGCGAACCCTGAAGCGGCTAGGATCTCCAGCAGTTTGGGTATATACGCGATATTACCTTTGTCGATATTGATGCCGAGAAAAACGCGAAATCCCTCTTTAACTAGGCACTCCAAGCCTTTAAATGTTTGAGCGAAGGTCCCGACGCCTGAGCACAGCGGCCTTCTTTTGTTATGCACCTCTTCCGGGCCGTCCAGAGTACTCATCACCCTGTTTATCCCATTATCCTTTAGTACTCCGATGAAGCGGTTGGTCATCAAGGTGCCGTTCGTGACTATCGAGAAGCTGGGCTTCAGATTATTTCTGTCAGCAATCGCTCTCATCGACTTAGCAATCGTATCTACGACATCGGGGTAGATGGAGGGCTCGCCGCCGTGGAAGCAGAAGTCTAACGTTCGAGGCCGCCATAGTTTTACCAGGTTCTCGGTCCAGGCGGAGAGCTTTTTTATCCCGCCTGCAGGCATCACGGAGACGGCCTCTCCCGGCTTACGCACGCCGTCCTCGTAGCAGTAAACACACCGGCAATTGCAGGCGTAGGTCGTGATCAGTGTCAGGCCGAGAGTCTGGGTGTCTAGTGAATAGCGGCCCAGCCAGTTCTTGAACACCTTCTCCTCATCAATGCCCGCTTCTATCAGTATGTTGCTGAAGAGAAGGGCGGTCAGCGTCTCTTCAGGCACACCTGAAAGATCACGCTTTAAGACAGCCTCTTCAATGGCCGCCGGAACGCAGATAAGGCTCCGCTGGAGAGTGTTGTATACCAGTGAAAAACCTTTCTTCGGATAATCCGGTATCCAGACATTAAATCTTGAAGGTTCGTAGCGCATAGTAAGTTCCCATTCTCTTGGCTTGGAGCGACGCTGCAGTCTCAAGCTATTTTTTTACCAGCACAGTGTTCTCGCTTGCCACACTGAAGCCTGATTTTATATAAAAATCCTTTATCTTCCGGGTTGTCTGCACCAGCACGAATCTAGCTCCCAGTCGTCCGGACTCGGCGCGGATTAGCTGCATGAACACGCGACCGAGACCCTTGCCCCTGTATTCCCCCAGCAACTCCAGCTCAAAGACATTGAAGAAACCATTGTGGAGCTGGCAGTACACCCACCCCACCGGACTCTCGTCCTTCATAAGCCAGAATGGATTAAAGACTTTTATGAATTTCATCTGCCGCGGGACAATCTCTTTCAGCAGCTGCTCGGTGCAATATGGGTTGGCTTTCTGTTGCGCCGTATACCATTGTTCGAACTCTTCAGCCGCCGGTGAATGTAAGCGATAGGGGGAGAAAGATTGAGGGGGCAAGGCGGGAGCTTGCAGGTATACGGATGTTTTTAGTCTATATCCCAGAGAGTCGGCTGCGGCCTCCCATTCCGGTCCTAGCACCGGCGGAAAGAAATCAAACCTGTCCGGAGGTAGCGCCCCGTCCCGCTCATGCATCTTTTCCACTAGCCCAAGTATTTCCCGGAATCTCTCCGGAGTTCTGGCGCGCACTGAGACTGTGCGGTTGTAATCTCCGCCGTAATGGACGTTCCTGTTTGAGATATGAATAAAATCGGGATACACCTCCAAGATGCTGCCCCTCGCCTTAGAATACTCCAGCTCGTAGTCCAGGGCCGCTTTCTCCCAGCATATCGGTTTGAGATTTGTTTCAGTCATAATCACCTTATGGAGGCGCTAAAGACAGTTTAATTGTAAATGCACCTCATTTGCCATTGTTAGGCCGAGGGGCAACGCTGTCCACCGTTGCAGCAGGATTCTATGTACTTCTCCACCATCTCCAACGGCATACCCATGTCGACAACAACTATGCACATCTCATTCATCTCGTTCATCTCGTTCATCTTGTTCATTTTTCTCTCCTTAACTTTCCGCTCCCCAGGCGCTTGAGGCTCAACTGGGTGGTGTGTTGTATCCCACATTCCGTTTACCTGGTTACACCTGCTGCAGAGCGATTTTTATACAATTTCCGAACAAAAAAGGAAAAACAAAAATAGTTTTGTTTTCCCTGGATACACCTGATTTACGGTCAGGTCGTGGATACTTCGGGGCCATATCCCCCAAATTACAAGGCACACTTCTACTACATTAATAGTATACCAGATTAGCGATTGTTGTGTAAGGGTCTTTGGGGCCAGAATGATGTGGGCCAAAAGGCCTATAAATAAGTAGAAAGGGGTATCCGGTTAGCCCCACCTATGGTAAAATGTGGGGATGCAAGGAACCGCAATCAAGACAAAGGTGAGGGACTATCCTCGCAATCTGGTGGAATTTGATGACCAATTTTATTCTGAAGAGGCAATAGGGGAATTTGAAAAATGCCGTTTTTTCATGGGCACTACATTGGCTTTGCGGGTTCTTTCAAAAATCTGTCATTGGGGGAAATAATTGCGTGGGATTCCTTTTTTCAAAAAAATGCGGAAGTCGGGTGATATCTGCCAAGAATTCTGCCCTTATAACACAAAAGCAAAAAAAGCAGAGCGAACAATTTTTTGAATGGAAATAAAAAAGCCGTTGCGGTAGTTCAGACAGGCACTTCTTATTTTTATCGTGCCATAATTGGCATCTAAGCCAAGTCTACCGCAACGGCTACTAACCTTATCTTTTCCTACTTCCTCACTTCTAAAGAACCAGACTTCACTCAACTACCTTTATAGTATAGCAGATAATTTTAATTTGTCAAGCCCCTTATTTTTGGTTTAAGAATTAGCACAGATTCAGGCCACTATTAAAATGATATCTCAGAATAAAATTTTTCAGTCTTAAATTGTTATTCTAAAAAATCAATGATGAATATCCTTAGCATTTTCAAACTGTGGTGTTTCATCATTAAAAGCAGATATCTCTCTCAGCCTTTTTATTACATCAGGCATGACTTTGAGTATGTAGTCAACCTCTTCCTCAGTGTTATAAATACTTAAAGAAAACCTTACAGTCCCCTGTGCGTGAGTAAACGGGATTTTCATAGCCATAAGGACATGGGATGGTTCAAGTGAACCACTTGAACATGCCGAACCTGTGGAGGCACAGATACCCTTTTCACTCAAAAGCATTATTATAGACTCCCCCTCAACAAAACCAAAGCTTATGCTGAGCGTGTTAGGAAGCCTTGGAGATTTAAGACCGTTTATCCTTGTATTAGGTATTTTTTCAACAAGTCCTCTCTCAAGCTTTTCTCTGAGCTTTCTTACATAATCATTTTCTTTTTGCATATTTGCTAAAGCTATCTCACTAGCCTTACCAAGCCCAACAATATAAGGAACATTCTCTGTTCCAGCCCTTCTACCTCTTTCCTGATGGCCACCCAAAAGAAATGGAGCAAACTTTACACCTTTTCTAACAAAAAGCACACCAATTCCCTTTGGAGAGTGAAGTTTATGACCAGATATTGAAAGCATATCTATTTTATTTTTTGAAAGATCTATATCAATTTTACCAGCAGCCTGAACTGCATCGGTATGAAACAGAACTCCTTTTTCATGGCATATATCAGCTATCTCTTCAACAGGAAATATAACACCAGTTTCATTGTTTGCCCACATAATTGAGACGACAGCGGTATCAGGTCTTATTGCACTTTTTAAATCATTGATATCAATCATCCCATCCTCATTAACATTTAAATAGGTTACAGAATACCCTTGAGTTTCAAGATGTTTACAGAGATTTATCACAGCAGGATGCTCCACAGCTGATGTTATTATATGCTTTTTATCAGGATTAACCTTTAATGCTGAATATATAGCTGTTGAATCGCTCTCAGTCCCACAGCTTGTAAATATTATCTCTTCCGGCAAACATCCTAAGAGCAATGATATCTTCTTCCTTGACTCATCCACATACTTCTGCACCTGACCACCAAAGAAATGCATGCTTGATGGATTGCCATAAAGTTTTGTAAAGAACGGTTCCATTTCTTTTTTAACTTCATCGTGAACTCTTGTTGTAGCATTGTTATCAAAATAATATATTTTTTTCATAAATATCCTCCGGCAAGCCAAATTTAATTTATCAAATATTTTGAATTTTTTTATCCTTATTTTATACAAGAACAATTTCTATATCACCATTTATTTTACTCTTCAATTCTTTTTCTACAACTTCCTTAAAGGTAGTATCAGCACTCTTACAAACCGAACACGCTCCAAGAAACTTGACCTTTATTTTATTGTTATCTATATCAACAAGTTCCAAGAATCCACCATCAGCCTTCAGTTTAGGATTGATATCATCGTTTAATATCTTTTCTATTATCTTGATCTTCTCAACCACTGTCATATCAGAAAAATTCATTTTTATCTTTGATGCCCAAAAATCCTTTAAAATCTTTTCTATCTCTCCCTTACACTGCCCACATCCACCGCCAGCCTTTGTAAAGTGGGTCACCTCATCAACTGTTTTTAAATTATTGAGCTCTATTGCCTTCAATATAGTTTTTTCTGAAACATTAAAGCATTTACAAATTATTTTCTCCTGCTCCCCTATTATCCTCTTACCACCTTTTTTGGTATTATAGTTGTCTATTGCAGCCTCAAGAGCCTCCATACCCATAACAGAGCAGTGCATCTTCTCATCAGGAAGTCCACCTAAATACTCAGCAATGTTCTGATTGGTTATCTTTGAAGCTTCTTCAAGTGTTTTGCCCTTTATCATCTCTGTCAATGCGCTTGATGAGGCTATGGCACTTGCACAGCCAAATGTTTTAAACTTTGCATCTATTATTTTGTGAGATTGTGGATCAATCTTCAACGTGAGTTTTAGTGCATCGCCACAAACTATGCTCCCAACCTCTCCTACAGCATCAGCATCCTTTATCTCACCAACATTTTTAGGATTTTTAAAATGCTCCATAACCTTATCTGTATAATTCCACATATATCCTCCAATAAAACAGATGTCAGAAAACAGAAAAAAACAAATCGAAGAGTTGCTTATCTGCTCTTTGAGAGATAACATCCTATCCTGTCTTCTATCATAATTATATTGTATAAACTTAATGACAAGCTGTCAAATTGGTATTAGTATGCTAAAATAACACAACCAAAAATCAGAACAAACTATTGGTTAGAACATCTGTAATAATAAATTATAAAAAATTGTATAATTTTATATATGAAATCACATACAAACTATTTATTTTTTATAATATCTTTATTATTTGCCAGTATTGTGATGGCAGATGATAACAATAATGGAAAATTCATATTTGAGATGGATCCAGCCATAACAGATATCAGCAGGATAGACATCCCGGGGATAAATCTTCGAGACGATAAAAAAATAAGTTTAACTGGGATAGATATCAACAAACTCTTAAAATATGACGAGGCTATAAAGTTTGAGAAAACTGAGAGGGATATAAACAAGATTATAGCTAAGTGGGAAGAGCTTAAAAACAATACAGAAGAATTTAGAGACGCAGCATCAAAAAAAATAGATATCTGGAAAAAATATATGATTGACAAAAAAGCATATGATGTTCTTATTGAAAAAAGAAATTATGCAATGGACAGCGATTATAAAAAATTAAAAAAAATACTTGATATGGAGATAATATCATCAAAGGATAAATCACTGCTCGTTGAAAAATTTTTAAAGGCATACGGTTATAAAATAAATAATAATAAATACTATGAAAGTCTTTTTTCTTACAGAGTTCTTCCATGCATAAAATATATTGATAATAAATCCAGATGGGGATTTTGTGCCTATGATGGTTCTACAATAATTGATGCCAAATATGATCTCACGTTAACCATTTCAGAAGGGCTTGCTGTTGTTAAGCTAAACAATAAGTGGGGATTTGTCGATATAGATGGTAATGAAGTTATAGAGCCAAAGTATGATGCTGTGTGGTCATTTTCAGATGGTCTTGCTCTGGTTCAATCAGCAAGCAAATTGGGATATATAGATAAAACAGGTAAAAAGGTAATACCGTTTAAATATAAAACTGCTTATCCATTTTCAGAAGGGCTTGCAGCTGTTAGAATTGATAACAAATGGGGATATATAAATACCGATGGCAAAGAGGTTATTCCATTTCAGTATGACAACGCAAGACTGTTTAGTGAAGGACTCGCATCTGTATGGATTGATGGTCATAGAGGATATATAAATAAAAAGGGAGAGATGATCACACCAACGATATATGATGATGGAAATGATTTCTCAGATGGGTTAGCTGTTGTAGAAAAGAATAGAATGTTTGGCTACATAGATCAGACTGGGAGAGAGATAATATCTTTAAAATATATCTGGGCTGATGATTTTTCATCAGGTATTGCACCTGTATGCATAAAGGACGGTTGTGGATTTATTGATAAAGACGAAAAGGAAGCCATACCATTCAAATACCAAAACGTAGGAAAGTTTGCATATGGACTTGCACCGGTAAAAATAAATGACAAATGGGGATATATAGATATAACAGGGAAAGAGATTATCCCACCGAAATACGATTACGCACAACCATTTTCCGAAGGGATAGCAGGTGTTAAATTTTCGGAACGGATCTCAGCTATTAGGTTAGAAAATAAGTGGATCTTCATAAATACGAGAGGCAATATGATACATGAGGCCTCGATTTCATCAACTGATACAACTGCCCAACAATTATTTAATTCTGGCATTGTATTGATAAGGATAAATGAAAATTACCGATTTATGGACCATTTTGGCAATATATCATTTTAAATAAGTCCTTCCTTAGCAAAGCTGAAATATTCATCTTGGTTTTTACCTATGATTATGTGATCTAAAACTTTTACGTTTATCAATGAACATGCTGATGATATCTTTTTTGTTATTTCTATATCGCTTGATGATGGCTTGATTTCACCTGATGGATGATTGTGAATAAGTATCACAGATGAAGCTGATCTTATCGATGCATGTCTTACTACTTCCTTAGGATCAACAACAGAAGCATTTATGCTTCCAATGCTTATCTCAATGTTATCTATAATCTTATTTTTTATATCAAGAAGTATTATATTGAAATGCTCCTTTAACTCATCGCGAAGATACAGAGAGTTGAAATCATTTATATAGTCTATTACATCAGCTGCATCCTTTATTTTGAGCTTTGACTCAGCTTGTTCTTTGTAAAGCCTTCTTGCAAGCTCAAAGCAAACTTTAATCGATATGGCCTTTGCCCTACCCACTCCTTTTATCTCCGTTAGATCTTCTATTGATGCAGAATCTATATTTCTAAGGCTACCATCAAATTTATTTAGAATATCTCGTGCAAGCTCCTCAGCACTTTTCCCCTTGACACCTGTTCTCAGTATGATTGCAAGAAGTTTTACATTGTCAATGCTATTTGGACCATTTGATAAAAACATCTCGCGTGGTCTTGTGCTCTTTGCCCACTTTTTAATTGGTAGGTTTGTCTTCCTCTGTAAAGCTCTACTCTTTACTTCATTTCTAACAGCTTCACAATCATACCTGTTTTTTATTATTGAATTTTTTTCTATCTCGTCAGCAATAAACTGATATGATGAGGTCATCCCCTTAAAATATATCATCCCATTTTTCCAGAAAGGATATATACCAGCCGATGCCATTATCTCAATTATTTCATCCCTTGTCATAATCCCCCCTATAAAATTAAACGTTTATATTCATAGTATTCTTCATAAAGTATCCAATTATATAGTTTATAAAAGCAACACACATACTCAGTAAAAACATCTCTAAAAACCGCTTTTTGAAAACGAGCCCCTTTGCAACAGATGTGTAAAAATTAAAGAATGCTATTATTATAACCACTGTAACTATTACAACTCCCAGTGATACATATATGTTTGAGAATATTAAATACGGAAGTATAAGCAATATGACTGTGAAAAGATAAGCAATGAATGTGTACAGGGCAGATTTAAGTGGATGCTTGTCACTTGCATCCTCATTCTTTATTTCTAAATAGTTTGATACACCCATTGAAAGGCTTGCAGCTATACCTGTTATAAAGCCTACAACAGCAACAAGCTTTGAATTGTTTAAGGCAAATGTAAAACCGGTTAAAGCTCCAGTGAGCTCAACGAGGGCATCGTTCAAACCGAGGACAACAGAGCTGATATAGCTTAAAATCTCTTCATCTATCATAGATATCAGGGCTTTTTCATGCTCTTCCTCAGCATTAAATAGATTTTTTAACTCAGCCGTATTGTTCATATTGTATACTGATTCGGCATTTTTTTCGCCATTCTCCATAAGCTTTAAACCAAAATTAAGACCCAAAAACCTTGAAACATTTGTATATATAAATATTTTGAGTGCTGATGGCTTTATATCCTTTCCTGTAAATTTTTTTATTATATTGTAATGCTCAAGTTCTTCAGATGATATTTTTTCAAGGATGGGTCTGTGATCAGATCTATTTGCTCTCTCTGCCATATTTTTATAAACATAGTACTCCGTTATTTCATTTTTCTGTATTTTTTCAAGATCCGTCATAATCATCCTCCTGAAACAGGTGGAAATATATTGATTATATCACCATCAGAAAGCTTTACTCTTCCAATCTTTGAATTATCTATTATCTCTGAGTTAATTGTTATAACAAAATAGCTTTTTATCCTGTTTTTATCTTCAAACAGAATATCACTTATATCACTGTTCTTTTTACAAAGTTCTAAAACAGCCTCTTTAAGTGTTGCAGCTACAAGATCAATCTGTGAAAAGCCCAATCTGTCCTTGAGTGTTGTATAAACCTTTATAGTTACTCTTGCCATAGCTACTTTGATATGAGATATACTCCTGAAATAACAAAGACTGTTCCTAAAAATCTATTAAAGCTGAAACTCTCACCCAAAAATAAAACTGCAACTATAAATGTTACAAGTGGATATGTTGAAGAAAGTGGAACGATCTTTGAGGCATCTGAAAAGCTCATAGCCTTTAAATATGTATAAACACCTAACATTGACACTATAACACTCAGTGATATATAAAGCAGAGAAATCCTCGGTGCTCTGACAAGATCATTGACTGTTTTAGAAAATCTTGTAAGTATAAACAGAAGAAAAAAAACTATCATTATCATTGTTCTGCCATAAAATGCTGGGAGAGCATCTAAATATCTGAGAGTAAGCTTATCAAAAATAGCACCAAGTCCCCAGCTTAATATTGCAATTACAAGATAAACAACTGCTTCTGTAGTCATAGGTTTATGGAGGAGGAAGCTGTGTCGCTATAGTGTTAACATTAAATGAAAAAGGCTTTTTTAAATACTGTTCTATATAATCTTTAAAGCCCCACTGATCGTTATAGCTAAGAGCCTCCTTATAAAAACTGATCGCTTTATCCCTTTCTCCCATCAGATCATAAATATTACCAAGTCTAACAACACCCCAGACAGCCCACCTCGATGGGTGTTTTTCTTCCTTTATATAATCTCTCGCCCTGTTAAGATATGAAATAGCCTTGTCATAATCCTTTCTCATCATATAAAGTGTACCGATGGAAGTATATGCCCTCGGATAAAACTTTGGATAGTAGCTTTCCCTTTTATCATCTATCCTTTTGAGATATTCAAGCATCTCTTTTTCTGTAGCATCATAATCCTTTGACTCATAGAGTGAAACGATAAGGACATACTGCATCTGAGCTAACCCGGGATAATGCTCAACAAGCTTTTTTGACCATTCAACTGCAAGCTTTGGATTTGAATATTTTCCATTTGTTTGAGTGTATATTTCTATCAGTAGCAGCTCTGCAGCTGTTCTATTGAAGTGTCCCTTCTCGGCACAGAGTTTTAAGTATTCTATTCCTTTCTTTGCATCACCATTGACAACAAGCTTGGCAAGCCATCTTATCACACCCGGAAGAGTTCCAGCATAGTACTCCCATGTTCCTGTTCCTAAATAAGCATCATAAAGCTCAGGATCCACTTTTAAAGCCTGCCTCATATTATTAACTGCTTTCTTTCCAACAATATAAGCATTAAACCAGCTGTGCTTCATAATATACAATCTCGCCATAAGACCGTATGTCCCACCAAGACACATATAAGCGTTGGCATCATTTGGATTTTTTTTGACCCAAACCTTTCCAACATCAATAGCCTTATCAGTAAGCTTTTTATAATCATCAAAGAGTGTGGGCGACGACTCCTCTTCAAGATACTCCAGCTCTGCCCACTTGCTCATAGCATATCCAAAATGGCCAAATGGATGATCAGGATATTTTTTTATCAGCTCCTCAAAAACAGCTTTTGCCTTGTCAGGTTTAATTGAATAGATATACTCCATCCCTTCATAGGTCTTATCCATTATCTCTTTGTTATCCTTTGTAATAAACTGAGCAAAAAGAGAGTTGCCAAACAAGATCATCAATGTTAATGTTTTCATATTTTATCAAACCTCGTGTATTTAATTAGTGCATCAGGAATGCTTACAGATCCATCAGGGTTTTGATAGTTTTCAATTACAGCTGCAAATGTTCTTCCAACAGCAAGTCCAGAGCCATTGAGTGTGTGGGGATAATCTGTTTTACCATCAGCCCTCTTAAATTTTGTGTTCATTCTCCTTGACTGAAAATCCTTACAGTTGGAACAGGATGATATCTCTCTAAACATATTCTGTGAAGGCATCCAGACCTCAATGTCATATGTCTTTGATGATGAAAATCCTAAATCTCCGCTTGAAAGCTCAACAACCCTGTAAGGAAGTTTTAAAGTTTTTAACACCATCTCTGCATGAAGCCTTAACTTTTCAAGGGCATCCATAGAAGAATCTGGTGTTGTAAACCATACCAGTTCAATCTTATTGAACTGATGATTTCTTATAAGCCCTTTTGTATCCTTGCCATAACTGCCAGCCTCTTGACGAAAACAGGCTGTAGCAGCAGCAAACTGCTTGGGTAGATCTTCCTCCCTTAATACAGATCCAGAATAAATATTAGTCAGAGGTACTTCAGCAGTAGGAATCAAAAAAAGCTCAGGGTCAGAATAAACCTTATAAAGGTCTTCCTCAAATTTTGGGAGTTGACCGGTACCAGTCATAGTCTCACGATTAACAAGAAAAGGTGGTAAAATCTCTGTATAACCATTCTGAAGTGTATGAAGATCAAGCATAAACTCTATCAGAGCCCGCTCAAGCCTTGCCCCTTTTCCTTTAAGCATTGAAAACCTTGAACCACTGAGTTTTGATGCAGTATTAAAATCAAGTATATCTAACCTCTCGCCAATCTCCCAGTGAGCAAGAGGCTTAAAATCAAAATTTCTTCTATTCTCTACGACCTCGTAAACAACTTTATTATCCTCATCGCTCTTGCCAAATGGTACAGAATCATCAACGATATTCGGTATTGAAAGGAGAAGTGAATTTACCTCAATCTCAATCTTTTTAAGAAGATCTTCTTTATCAGCTATTTGTTTTTTGTTGCTAAGACTTAGATTTTTAAGCTCATCTGGTGGCTCTGTCTTTTTTATCTTATACTGAGCAATATCCTTTGCTATCTCATTTCTTTTGCTCCTCAGCGATTCAACATCCTTTAAAATATTTCTCCACTCAGTATCCTTAGCCACCAATTTTTCAAATGTCTCAAGATATCTGCCTCCCCTCCTGACTATAGAGTTTTTTATAACATCAGGAGAAGTCCTTAAAATTTTTATATCTATCATAAGATCTCCATTGAAAAAAGCTAACAGACGCGAGATATCGAAAGTCAGATTTTAAATGAATTCCTTCTCCTTCTGTTCTCTGCCTTCTGCTTTCTGACATCTGACTTCTGACATCTAACTTCTGATTCTCATTTAAAGTTTACGGCAAAGGGAATAGAATAAAAAACATAATCCTCTCCCTTTTTGGGTTCCTTCATAATATCTATGACAACCTCAAAAGGAGTATAGCCTGCATTTAAAAACCTCTGGATTTCCGGAAATACATTTTTAAGCTCATATATATATACTTTTTTGGATCTATGTGATTTAATCTCAGATACTCTGAGACTTGAGCTGTAAAGAGATACAGTTCTGTAAGTATTGTCATCCTTTTTAATATTCAATTTTATATCATATCTCAGAATTATCCCTGTCATCTTTTTATCAGAGGTGTTTGTAATAAGAACAGCTATTCTGTAATCATCAGACTTGAGTTTATTGTCCCTATCAATACTGTGCAGGTATATAGAATCTGAAAGCTCATACTTTGGCTTTGCCTCTATACCACCGACACTCTTTTCAAGCTTAAGATCAAGGCTCTGTGAAAAAAGCAGGCTCTGATTAAGAAGTATAGCAATTAAAATTTTTATCATATTGGTTGTAATGATTGTAGAACAGTCCTGCTATGTTCCCTCCTGCCAGCTTGAAAGATATTTCTTCTGTTCAGGTGTCAGTGTATCAATCTTAATACCCATTGAATTGAGTTTCAACCTTGCTATCTCTCTATCTATTTTTTCATCAAGAAGATAAACATTGTTTTTTAGATTTTTATAATTTTTTACTATATATTCGGCAGCAAGCGATTGATTAGCAAATGACATATCCATAACTGATGCAGGATGTCCCTCAGCAACAGAGAGGTTTACAAGCCTTCCATCAGCAATAAGATATATAAGCTTTCCATCAATATTATACTCCTCAACAAAAGGTCTTACCTCCCTTGATGACTTTGATATCTTTTTGAGAGCTTTTATATTTATCTCAACATTGAAATGACCACTGTTAGCAACTATTGCACCGCTCTTCATAAGTTTGAAATGTTTTTCATCTATAACATTTATATCACCTGTAAGCGTCACAAAAAGATCTCCAATCTTAGCAGCCTCATTCATTGACATAACACGGTATCCATCCATAGCTGCTTCAAGTGCCTTTATCTCATCAACCTCAGTGACTATGACATCAGCACCCATTCCTTTTGCTCTTTGAGCAAGTCCTCTTCCACACCATCCATAACCGCATACAACAACCTTTTTTGAGCAGAGGAGTATGTTGGTTGCCCTCAATATGCCATCTATTGTTGATTGACCTGTTCCATATCTGTTATCAAACATATGCTTTGTCATAGAATCATTAACTGCTATAACAGGATACTTTAAGGCATTGTCCCTTACCATTGCCTTGAGCCTTATAACACCTGTTGTCGTTTCTTCTGTCCCACCCATTATATTGAAATCTATATCATCCCATTTTTTATGTATGGTTGATATGACATCAGCGCCATCATCCATAGTGATGTTTGGTTTGTGAGCTATGGCAGCCTCTATGTGTGAGTAGTAGGTCTTATTATCCTCTCCCTTTATTGCAAAAACGCTTATTCCATAATCCTTTACAAGGCTTGCGGCCACATCATCCTGAGTCGACAGCGGGTTTGATGCACAGAGAGCAACATCTGCACCACCCTTCTTTAATGTTATCATAAGATTTGCCGTTTCAGTTGTGACATGTAGACATGATGATATTCTTATCCCTGAAAGCGGTTTTTCCTTTAAAAATCTTTCACCTATAAGTTTAAGCACTGGCATATCCTTGGCTGCCCATTCTATCCTCTTCTTACCGAGCGTCGCAAGGCTTAGATCCTTTATATCACAGTCATTCTTTGTAATCATATAATTCTCCTTATAATTTTTAATTAAACTCCTGCCTCTTCTCTTATAACTTTCTTGCCGTTAAAAAGATTTTTCTTATCAGTTTTCTCCCATGCAAACTCTTTTATCTCTCTTCCAAAATGACCGAACGCAGCAGTCTTTCTGTATATTGGCTTTAGCAAATCTAGCCCTTTTATTATTCCTCTCGGAGTAAGATCAAAATTATTTCTAACTATTTTGACAAGCTCATCATCACTCACCCTTCCTGTCCCATTTGTATCTACATACAATCCCACAGGTTCAGGGATCCCTATAGCATAGGCCAGCTGAACAGTGCACTCATCAGCAGCACCGGATGCAACTATATTTTTTGCAATATACCTTGCCATATAAGCAGCAGATCTATCAACCTTTGTTGGGTCTTTACCTGAAAATGCCCCGCCACCATGTGGAGCAACACCACCATAGGTATCAACTATGATTTTTCTGCCAGTCATTCCGGTGTCGGACTGAGGCCCACCTATTACAAACTTTCCTGTTGGATTTATAAAAATCTTTGTGTTCTTATCAACAAGTCCTGTCTCTTTTAATACATGGTCTATCACTGCTTCCTTTATTTCTGACCATGCCTTTTTAGTTATCTTTTTACCCGTTGAATCAAGTATGGTATCTAAATGTTGGGTTGAAAGGACTACAGCATCTATTCTATAAGGCTTCCCATTCTCATACTCAACTGTGACCTGTGATTTTCCATCCGGCCCTAAATAATCAAGAATTTTATTTTCTCTTGCATCTTTGAGCCTCATAACAAGCTTATGAGCAAGCATCAGAGTCAATGGCATAAGCTCTTTTGTTTCATTATTGGCATATCCAACCATAAGCCCCTGATCTCCAGCACCACCGAGATCAACACCCTGTGCTATATCTACAGACTGCCTTCCTATGCAGTTAAGAACTGCACAGTTTTCATAGTTAAATCCATATCTGTTATCGGTATATCCAATCTCTTTCACAACCTCCCTTACAAGGTCTTCTACATCAATCCATGCATCGGTTGTTATCTCACCACCCACTATAACCATACCTCTTGTTATAAAAGTTTCACATGCAACCCTTGCCTTTTCCTTTCTTTTATCTTTTTTAAAAACCTCGTCAAGAACAGCATCAGAAATCTGATCACATACCTTATCAGGATGTCCGGCTGTCACAGACTCAGACGTTATTAATTTATTCTTTCTATCCATATCTCCTCCTTGAAAAATTTGCCTCTGGCAAATTTTAGTGTTCAGTATTCAGTTGACAGTTAAACAAGCTAATCACTTATTATCAACAACTGATCACTGTTTTGCTTTTGCCTGATTACTGACCACTGATCACTACCCACTATCTGGCCACTGCTATTATACTGCCAAAAAATCCTTTGCAAACTTCATAAGCTCGTTTGAATTTTTTAAAGAATCTGTTTCCACATAGACTCTCAGAAGTGGTTCTGTCCCGCTCGGTCTTATAAGAAACCACCAGTCATTGTCAAGTATAACTCTTATTCCATCAATCGTAATGATCTCTTTGATAGGCCTGTTTAAAATTGTTTTTGGAAGTTTTGACTTTATCTTCATAGCAAATGCATACTTTGATACTACAATCTTATTAAGCGGGAAATCCTCTCTTATAAAGTTAGAACTACCATATCTTGATTCTATTTCCTTACACAGCTCATTTACGCTAGTACCACTTGATGCCATCATCTCCATAAAAAGCAGTGAGGTAACAAATCCATCCCTGTCAGGGATGCAACCCTTCCAGCAGTATCCGCCGGACTCCTCAGCCCCGAATATGGTATCACCATCAGCTATCCTGTCTGCTAAATATTTAAATCCAACCGGTGAAAACTCAAACATCATATTCTTTTCCCTTGCTATCCTGTGTGTTAAAAATCCAAGCGAAACAGCCTGAACAATTCTGCCAGACATCTTCTTTTTTTCTATCAGATAGTTCAAGATCACAGGTGCCACCTGAGCAGGTGAGATATAATTTCCGTTTGAATCAATGAGAGCAAATCTATCCCCATCACCATCAAGAGCAAATCCGCACAATGCATTCTCCTTTTTAACAACCTCTTTGAGTTTGAACAATCTCTTTTCAACAGGTTCAGGAGAACCATACTCACCGAAAAGTGGATCATGTTTTTTATCAATCACAATGATATTCTTATAATTTCCAAAAAGCATATCAACGATATCAGCAGATGAACCATACATCAGATCAAAAACTATCTTCCCCTTTATTTTCGATACAATATTTTTTATATTGAATCTGTCATGAAGGTATTTGACATACTCAGCTCTCATGTCCATCTCAACTATGTCTTTTTTTAAAGACTTTGATATGTAGGACTTTGAATTTTTATCTATGTAAATCTCAAGCTCAGCAGTCATCTGAGGCAAAGCACTCCTGCCCTGATATTTAATTTTGACTCCGTTGTAAAGATAACCATTATGGCTTGCTGTTATCATAATACCAAATGTATAATCCTTTGTAGTAAGATAGCTCACAAGCGGCGTTGTCACAGGAGTTTTTGAAAGCACACAGTTTATATCATTGTTTATCAAAACCGTTGCAAACTCTCTTGCAAACTTATCAGAAAGAAAACGTCTGTCATATCCTATAAAAATCTTTGCCTCTTCCTTTTTGTAGCCCTTGTAACAGAACCAGTCAAAAAAGCCCTGAGCTATTCTTCTAATATTCTCATAATTAAAATTGTCTCCAATAACTCCCCTAAAACCATCGGTACCAAAACTGATTTTCTGTGATATGGCCATAACTCATACCTCTGTTATAACACCGCATAAAATATTTTTTTATCATCAAAGGAAATTCCTTTAATCATTATATTTTATCATTTTTTATAATAAAATTTGTAAAATATAATTATGATAACTACTGTCAAACAGTACACTGTTTTTCTGCCCAACAAGCCCGGAGCACTTTATAAGTTTATAGAACTATTTGCGCAGGAAAACATAAACATAATTGGTATCACATCTGAGGTCCATGACGAGTCAGGAATAGTAAAGATAGCGATTGACTCCAATAAAAAGTTGAGCTACATACTTACACGCGCAGGCTTTACCACGCTTGAAACCGTTATGATATCAATAATACTCCCTGATGAACCGGGAAATCTTGTCAAGCTTACCAAGCTTCTGGCTGACAACGACATAAACATAACAAACATTTATGGAACGACATCAGCACCATCATCAAGGATACTTTTAAATGTTTCAGACGTTGATAAGGCAATGAAAATTCTTAAAGAAAATTATAAATCATAAGTTATTTTGAAATTATCAGGAATGTCTTCTATCCATTATATAAGAACTAACTCCAGCAGATTTTGCAGCCTTTTTTAACTCACTTCCTATGTGACTTACCTGTGCATAGGATCTCAGCGGCTTATGGAGGTTATGAACTATACCAATAGAAACTGATAAAAATGGAAATTTCATAACATTGCCTGATCTATCGCTTGTAATTATATAACCATTCTTTCTATCGCTATCATTATAGAATGATGGAACTATCTGATTAAAATTGTTGATAATTTTTTTTGCAACAGCCTCAGCCCTATCAACAGTCGTTAAAACAATGAAATCATCACCACCAATATGACCTATGAAATCAAACGATGAGAACTCTGGCATAATAATATTTACAAGTATATCGCTAAGAGTTTTGATCACCCTATCACCTGCCTCAAAGCCATAAACATCGTTGTAGGCTTTAAAGTTGTTTAGATCAACATATAAAACAGCAAACTTTTCATTCTTTTCTATAGCCTTTTCTATCCTTGATTGTATGGAAGGATTGCCCGGTAGTTTTGAAAGTGGATTTGCATCAAGCACCAATCTGTTCCTTTTAACAATCATTCTTATGCGGGCTACAAGCTCATCCGTATCAACAGGTTTTATTATATAATCATCTATTCCCATATTAAGAGCTTTTATCTTTGTTTCCTTGTCAGATTTTCCTGTAACTATGATGATCGGCATATGTGAATAGAGAGGATTGTTTTTAATCTCAATTGCAACATCCATACCATTTTTAAACGGCATATTATAATCTATCACAGCTATGTCAGGATTTAGATCATAAATTTTCTCAACTGCTTCCTTACCATCAGATGCAGTAAAAACTTTAAAACCTGCCATCTCAAGAGATTCTCTTAAAAGCAGCAAAAGTCCTAACTCATCATCAGCAAGCAGTACCTTTATTTTTTCATCCTCACTCACAAAAACATTTGAGATTGAATTTTCTACAAGTTCTTTTATTAACTCAGGTGTTAGATCCCTTGATATATACTCTGGATATCCACTTATGATTCCTTTTTTATTCAACTTATTAAAAGAAATAGCCGAAACTGCTATAACTGGAAGATCATATTTTTTTTCTCCACCAAAAAGTTCAGAGATGATTTCAAAGCCATCCTTATCCGGCATTATAAGATCAACTATAATAAGCGATGGATGTGTTCTCTTAATTGTATCCATTGCTTTAAGAGAATTTTCAATGGTAATAACCTCATAACCGTTAGATTTCAAAAAAAGTTCTGTAAGCTCAAGAAATTCTTTATCATAGTCTATGACAACTATTGGGCCATTCCCCTTTATGTTGTTCTTTATAGCTGTATTCAATTCATCAAAATCAACAGGCTTTGTAAAATATGCGTTAACCTTTGACTGTTCCCCTATTATAAGATCAATTTTTTTGTTCTGTGAAAGTATAAGTATTTTTTTAGATGATAGAAGCGAAGTATTTCTAATTCTCTCAATAAATCCTGTAAAATATTTTGGTATTGATATGATATCAACTATTAAAAGTTCAGGATTAAACCTTTCAATTTCTTCAATTATAGAATCAGAATAATTAAAAAATCGCAGATTATAATTATAATCAAGTGCCTTTATGATTTTTTCACTCAACACGAGGTCATCAGTCACAACTGCAACATTTATAGCCATAAATTAATTTTATAAAATTATTAAGGGTTAACTAAAAAAATCTAACGGTTGAGGTTTAAGACAATGTAACTACAGGTTAAGATTAAGATTGAGGTTAAGAAATAACCAGATAACCAGACAACTAATTTGCTTTTCTGTTTTCTGTCATCTGACTTCTGACATCTGTTTCCATTAAATAACCAAACAACCAGATAACTATACCCTATTTTCTGATACTGCAAGGATTATCTCTCTGTTGAAATCTTTAAGGAATTCATTGACTGTCTCAACCACTTCGGATATGTCTGATAAAAACTGATTTTTTTCTGGATCTGTGTAAAGAATTATGATTATTTTCTCTGCATCAACCTTATACAGCCCCCTCATCTCATCTATAAGCCCATCCCAGTTTAAGACATAAGTTGGAAGGTTAAGAACTCGGGATAGAGTGGCTATAAACTCCCTCTTATCAGAGAGAGAAACGACTTCAACCTCAAAAAGACGATAATTTGAAAACGAACTCAAAAACTCATTCTTATTTTTTACTATTATCACTTATCTTATTTGTTTATCAACTTTATCTGAACAAAGCTCTCATAGTGAGTCGGGGTATAATATATTATGCTCCCGCCACCGATAACAATTCTTTCAGGGCCTCTTTTGCTGTAGCTTGGATATGCTGTGAAATGAGTATCACCAACATTGAATTCTTTCTGAGAACCGGAAGGGATTATAAGCGTGTACTCCCTGTAATAGCCTTTTTCCATCTGAGGAAGTAATCCTTCCTTATTGGTAAATATCTGCCCATCCTCTTTATATGGTAATTTTTCACATTTAATTATTTTTGTAACGAGTGAAACTATGGCGTTAACCCTTACCGGATCGCTTATCTTAGGTGTTACATCCGTTCCATAGTTCAGGCCATCATTTGGATATTGACAGGCTGACTTTTCATCATTGCTCAAGGATAAATCAATGGTTAAATTAACATCCTTCTGTACGATACTTAAATCAGCACTTAAATCAGCTTTTTCAGCATAGGTTGAAATCTGATTAATAGGGTTAGTGCCCAGATCTTTGTTTACTGTATCTGTTGCATTTAAGAACAACCCTGATGAAACCAATATTGTTAATAATAGTTTTTTCATATATATATTATCGTGAATAATATATAATAAAATCAAGGCCAAAAGTCCTATGTCATTTGTTTACTAATTTCCTATAAAGATAGTGTTAAAGTCCCTTGTTAAGCAGTGTCCACTGAAAAAGTCTAATGGTTTTGAGCTCAAACAGCAAAACCTTTGTCCAACGTCGTAAGTTGGATATATAACTCTATTTACAAATTTTAGTCCAACTTCGTAGGTTGGACAGGTTATTCTTGTAACTACAGGTTAAGGTTAAGATTGAGGTTAAGAAATAACCAGACAACTAATTTGCTTTTCTGTTTTCTGTCATCTGACTTCTGACATCTGTTTCCATTAAACAACCAGACAACCAGATGACTAAACAACTAATCTCTCTGTTTTCATCCTGACTTTATCTGTCTTCATCTTGATGATATTTGTCTTCATCTGATTTTTATCTGTTTACATCTCGATGATTAAATAACCAAACAACTAATTTGTTCTTCCTAAACAACGAGATAACGAGATGACTAAATAACTAATTTGCTTTTCTGATTTCTGTCCCTGCCTGCGCCGAAGCGGCTTCGGCAGGCAAGTTCTGTTTTCTGACATCTGACTTCTGACTTCCGTTTCCACTAAACAACCAGATAACTTTTTCAGTGAACACTACTTACAAATTTCCTTTTTAAAGTATTTTAATGTATTTAAAAGCCCTGCGTTGAGATCTACCTCAGGCTCCCATTTAAGATATTTTTTTGCTTTTGATATGTCAGGCCTTCTTACTTTTGGATCATCAACAGGAAGCGGTTTGAAAATTATTTTTGATCTACTCCCTGTAATTTTTTTTATTGTTTTTGCTAACTCAAGAAGAGTTATTTCATAAGGATTTCCTATGTTAACAGGTTCATTTAAGTTGCTTAAAAGCAGCTTGTATATACCCCTGACAAGATCATCAACATAACAAAGACTTCTTGTCTGACTACCATCCCCATAGACAGTTATCGGCCTGTTCTTTAATGACTGAGACATAAAATTAGGAACTGCCCTGCCATCATCAATCCTCATATTCGGTCCATAGGTATTAAAAATTCTTACAATTCTTACTGGCATTTTATGATATCTGTGATATGCCATTGTCATTGCCTCAGCAAATCTTTTTGCCTCATCATAAACCCCTCTCGGACCTATAGGATTTACATTACCCCAGTAGGACTCAGGTTGAGGGTTTATATCAGGGTCACCATAAACCTCAGATGTTGAGGCAAGCATAAATATAGCTTTTTTTTCCTTTGCAAAACCAAGGGCCTTATGTGTCCCTAATGCTCCGACCTTAAGGGTTGGAATTGGATATTTTATATAGTCTATGGGACTAGCAGGGCTTGCAAAGTGAAGAACAGCATCAACTCTGCCTGAAACATGAATATAATTTGTAACATCATATTTTATGAATTCAAATTTTCCAGTGTCAAAAAGCTTTTCAACATTAGAAAGTCTCCCTGTTAAAAGATTGTCTATGGCAACAACGCTGTGTCCATTCTCTATAAAATATTTTGATAAATTACTTCCCAAAAATCCACAACCACCTGTTATAACAACTCTCACCTCTCCTCCAGCAAACTGCTAAATCTTTTATGGTCTTCCAACAGATATATATGTAAAACCGAGCGATCTTAATTCTTCAGGTTTATAAAAATTTCTTCCATCTATCAGTAGTGGATGATTAACTAACCTTAGAACTTTGTTAAAATCAATTGAAGAAAACTCTTCCCATTCGCTTACAAGGCATATACAATCAGTTTCCCTTATACAATCATAGACATCTCTTGCATAATATATTTTATTTTTAAAGATTTTCTTTGCATTTGCCATTGCAGCAGGATCATATGCCTTTATCCTTGCTCCTTTTTTAATAAGAGCATTTATGATATCAACTGAAGGCGCAAATCTCATATCATCAGTTTTGGGTTTAAAGCTCAAACCGAGAATTGCTATGGTCTTGCCATGTATATTCCATAGCTCGCCCTCAACTTTTTTTACCATCCAGTTTTTCTGTTCGTCGTTTATTTTTTTAACTTCTTTTAACATCTCAAAATCATATCCCTTCTGCTTGCTAAGCCAGTAAAAAGCCTCAAGATCCTTTGGGAAACAAAAACCACCAAATCCAATCCCTGGTTTTAAAAATGCAGGTCCTATCCTTTTATCAAGGCCCATACCCTTTGCAACAAGCTCCACATCAGCACCTGTTTTTTCACAGATGTTTGCCACTGCGTTTATAAATGAAATTTTTGTGGATAGAAATGAGTTAGATGCATGCTTTATAAGTTCTGCACTCTTCACATCACAAACGAGCAAAGGATAATTGGAAAGCGGTTTATATATCCTTCTCATAACCTCTTCTGCCCTTTTTGAAGATACACCGACAACAATTCTGTCAGGCTTCAAAAAATCATTTATTGCTACACCTTCCTTTAAAAACTCAGGATTTGAGCATACATCAAAAGGAATATTTTTCTTGTTGTGCTTTTTAACTGTTTTTTCAATCCATAAACATGTTTCCACAGGAACAGTAGATTTTTCAACTATAACGGTATAATCTGACATATTCTCAGCAATATCGCTTGAAACCTTTTCCACTGCTGAAAGATCAGCTGAACCGTCATCCCTTGGAGGAGTCCCTACGGCTATAAAAAACACCTCGGCCCTCTTACCTCCATAGTTTATAGCATCCTTAACGTTTGTTGTAAAAAAGAGCCTTCCAGCCTTTACATTCTTTTTTACAAGATCTTCAAGCCCTTCCTCATATATTGGCATTTGAAGCTTTTTTAGCATTTTTATTTTCTTAACATCGTTATCCACACATACTACCCTGTGCCCCATTTCAGCAAAACATGCACCACTAACAAGGCCAACATATCCTGTTCCAACAACAACAATATTAACGCCCTTGTTTTTCATCTAAACTCCTTATTATAAATCCTAATAAAAGTTATTTGCTTTCAGGTGTTCCAGATATCTCTTTGTTAGCAATAAGCTCCTTTGCTCTTCTGATTTCGCTCTTGCTCAAAAAATACAGGGCAACAAATATCAATACGAGGGCGATCCAGTCCTCATTTTTAGGAGCCTTAAAATCAAAAAAGACCCATAAAATAATTGTGGATGTTGTTCCTGCTATGAGCGAGGTCAACCTGTTTACAAGTCCTGCAAATGTTGCAGTTCTTCCCTTGAACATAAAAAGAAAAACTGAGAAAAAGGCAGATATACCAAAAGGTACACCTGCTAAAAGGGCATAGTACCATTTGTTGGGCACCGCATCAAATGCAGACTTAAATTGATATGCAAAAGTTTTTGCATAATCAACAGCATTGAAATCCACACTGGCACTGTAATAATAGATGATACCGGCAATCATTATGGTAATAACACTTGCTATCTGCTCTATTGCAAAAAATCCCTTTGTGTCATATATTGCACCCTTAGGTCTTGTGTTTTTATAATAGTTCATTATGTAAAGCCTTATTGAATATGCAACCAAATAAAAAGCCATTATTGTAAGTGCTGCAGCATTGTGTAAAAAGTCAAAGTCACCGGCTCCTAACTGAAAAAACTTTATCTCAAGTCCATTATCAGTTCTAACCTTTACAAAAAGCTGGACGCTTAAAGCAAGTATTGCTACTATGGCACCAACATTTTCCTCCCAGTAAACCTTCTTTTTTAGTATCCCCTGCCATATCTGAATCTGGTCTATTATTCTGCTTATAACTATTATGCTTGCCCTCATTATTATCATAGCAACCATCACAGATATAGGAAGTGTGTACATCAGCGTCGTTGTTGGTATAACTATCGCTGTACATACACCAGATGGTATTATATATAAAAACTCTTTTGGCATGTTCATACCGAGAAATTTTATGTATGTTGATGATTTAAACTTATACCAGCCAAGCGCAAAAACAACTATAACAGGTATGATCATACCACCTATTGTGCTGTAAACCGTAAAGACTGTCCCACCACAGCCCAAAAACATCTCCACCTTTTTAGTAAGTATAGTGTATATAACATAAAGTCCAAAGTATAAAAGAGAATACTGGACAAGCCTTTCAGTGCTTCCATCCTCGCTGCTTAAAAATATTGATGACAATTTCATTTCTCCTCCATTCTATAGTATTACACAAACAACAGTTATAACATTATTTTACATAAATTTTATAAAATTTAGTTATGTCCACAAAACTACCAGAAAACAAATTGCTAAATAACATAAGATATGAAATTGATATGACAGATAATTTAATAACAGAATTATTAAAAAAAAGATTTGATTCTGTGAAAAAACTTGGTAAATTAAAAAGACAAAATGGCATTAAAATCACTGATAAAAAAAGAGAAAAAGATGTGATAAAGAATGCCATAAAAAATGCCGGCAGTTATAAAAAAGAGATAGAAGAAGTTTTTAAAAAAGTGATAACTCTTTCAAGGAGAATTCAGAGATGAGAATTGAATTTAATGGCAGCAGAGATTATGTGACGTCTGAAATAAAAAAGTTAATGACTGATGTTGAGTTGATTTTTAGTAAGAATTATATAGAGATAAAAAACTTTGATAAGGGTTATGTATATAATTTTCTACCAAAGATTGAAAATATCAGAGGGGTTATAAGAGTTTTAATGAAAAATGACGAGCTACTACCTCTATGTTATTCGTTTAAAGCAACTGAAAATATTAATAAAAATATTCCAATAATTATTGCAGGGCCATGTGTAATATACAGCTGGGATGATTTTCTTGAAACTGCAAAAGAGTTAGAACAACTCAATGTTTATGCTTTAAGAACGCCGCTTTTCAAGCCGAGGAGTTCGCCATACGGCTGGGATGGATACGGCAAGGAGGGGATTAGTAGGTTGAAAGAGATTAAAAAGAGCATACGAACACCATTTATTATGGAAATAATTGATTATAGACTTATTGATAGTGTTTCTGAAGTCTGTGATATAATTCAAATAGGTGCAAGGAATATGAGAAACTATGCTCTGTTAAAAGAGGCAGCTAAATCGAATAAAGCTGTTCTTCTAAAAAGAGAGCCAAGATCAAATTTTAGGGAATTTCTTTACTCCGCTGAATACCTGTTAAAATATTCATGCAGAAATATAATACTCTGTGAAAGGGGAGACAATCTCTCTGATGATGTCGCATCAATAGATACTCGAATGATAAAAAAAATAAAAAAAGAGACTGATATACCTGTTATAGCTGATGTAAGCCATAGTGCAAAAAGAAGAGACAGGGTTATGAGTTTTGTTAAGAAAACAATAAAATATTCAGATGGCATAATGATTGAAACAAGCATAAATCCTGATGCATCACCGATTGATACAAAACAGATAGTAGATATTGACGAGTTTAAAAAGATACTGAAGATTATAAGATGATATTATTAGGACTTTTAGGAAACCCACTTTCAAAATCACTTTCACCTGACATATTCAGTTATATATCAGAGAAGAAAAAGATTGAAATAGAATTCAATCTTTTTGAGACATCAAGTCCTGGTGAAACTGTAAAAGAGCTGAGAAAGCTTTCATACAATGGCTTTTTTATCACGACACCGTTTAAAGAAACGCTGTATAATATATTAAAACCAAAGCTGATGTTTACAAATTTTAATATCATAAACTGTGTTAAATTTTCAGGCTCGGATATCATAGCAACAAATACTGATTTTATTGCACTGAAAATTCTTTCATCAGTATTCAGTTTTAAAAATAAAACTGCACTACTACTTGGTAGCGGGGCAACAGCTGTTACATCAATTTATCTACTCAGAGCTGGTGGAATAAAAAAAGTTTATATATCAGCAAGAAATTTAACCAAAGCAGTAGAGATAAAAAAAAGATTTGATGATATTGATATCGAAATTTTTGATTTCAACAGATGTTTTAAAAAATATGATATATTGATAAATGCAACGCCTGTTGGTATGTATTATAATGAAAGAATTGCAACAGATTTTTCTAACACGGAGCTTGTAATAGACTGGCCATACTCTAAGGGTATGACTGTACTTATAAAAGATGCCAGAGCTAATAATATAAAGACTATAAGCGGTATAGAAATACTTGTGGTTCAGGCTATTATTGGGTTTGAGTTTATAACAGGATATAATTTTTTTGAAGATAAGGATGAAATAATTGAGTACGTCAGGCAAAAGGTAAAGACGAAATAGTGATCAGAAGTCGGAAGACAGATGACAGAGGTCAGAATTTAAGGAAATTTCTTCTTTGTCTGCTTTCTATCTTCTGCTTTCTGACTTCTGTTTTCTGACTTCTGTTAATTGGAGGAGTTATGAAATATCTTACAGCAGGGGATTCACACGGGAAATGTCTTGTTGGAATAATTGAGGGGATCCCGTATGGTATTGATATAAATGAAAAATATATTAATGAACAGATGAGAAGGAGACGAGAGTGCATGGGAAGAAGCAAAAGACAAAATATTGAGGATGACAGGTTTGATATCATAAGTGGACTTCATAACGGCATAACAACCGGTATGCCTGTTGGAGTCATACTTTACAACAAATCAACAAGGGAAATAAACGATTCATCAGTTTTCACTCCATCATACGGTGATCTATATGGAATGATTAAATACTCAAGCTTTAACTCATCAGTTATAAAAGAAAGGACATCAGCCAGAGAAACTGCTGCAAGGGTTCTTCTTTTGTCGTTTGCTAAAAGATTTTTGGAGTTGCTGGGCATAACCATAACTTCCGATGTAATATCCTGCTACGACAGTAAAAACAAAAAAGATTTCAGCAGAATAATAAAAAAATTTGAGGAAGAGGGGGACAGCTTTGGTGGTGTTTTTGAAATAAGAGTTGAAAACCTTATCCCATGTCTCGGTGGATTTATGGAAGGTTATGATAGACTTGAATCAAAGCTGTCAGAGATTATTTTTACTATTGGCTCAATAAAGGCTGTTGAGTTTGGTGATGGTATCAACATAGCTTTAAAAAAATCCTCAGATATAATAAAAAATCCAGATCTTCTCGGTGGTATTGAGGCAGGAATGACAACGGGAGGACCAATTTTAATTCGTGCAACCACAAGACCGCTTGCGGGTATAAGAAAGAAGGTTGAGAGTTACAATTTAAAAACAAAAAAAAAGGTTTTTATATCAAATACTACAAGCGATATAACATCAGTGTTTGCTGCGGCTGTCATATCGGAGTATTTAGTAAGCTTTGTTATTGCCGATGAGATCATTAAAAAATTTGGTTCAGATAATTTTTATGACATAAAAAAACAATATGAGTTATGGAAAAGAAAAACAAAAAAGACATTAAAAGGTATAAAAAAATAATAATATATGGCTTCATGACAGCAGGGAAAAGCAGTATAGGAAAACTTGTTGCCAAAAGGCTTTTATTACCATTTTATGATACTGATGTTGAGTTTGAAAAAATATATTCAGATATAGGAAGTTTTATTAAAAAAAATGGTATGAGAAGGTTTAGAGATATTGAAAAACAAATATTCTTATCACTCCGTAGTAAGAAAGAGACTTCTGTTATTGCCTGCGGTGGTGGGATACTACCTCGCGGGGATAGGTATAATCTTGAGGTTTTTTTAAACCCATGCTGGGAAGTAATTGAAAAACGCCTTGCTAAAAACACTGAGAAAAGGCCGCTTCTTTCTGATTTTCCTGACAGCAGGGATAGAATAAAAAAGCTGTATAATAAAAGGTTGGAAGGATATATGAAAGCATCGCTTGAAATAAAAGAAACTGATATGAGAAAAATAGTGGATAAAATAATTGATATTTATGAAGATCAATATAAAAGTCAATAACAAGATGTCATCTGTTATAATATGTAAGGAACATATTGATATACGTGGTGAAATAGATAGAATGGAATCAGATAAAACCGTAGTAATAACAGATAACAGTCTTAGAAAAAAATTTAAAGGATTGATTGATTTTGCCCCTGTATGCGAGCTTGACCATACGAGAGAAAAGAGCTTTGATGAGCTTAAAAAAATATTCATTTTTTTTGAAAAAAACAATCTTACAAGAAACTCCAGTGTTCTATCATTTGGTGGAGGCAAGATAAGTGATATAACAGGTCTTGCAGCATCGTTATGGAAAAGAGGGATAAGATGGATATCTGTTCCAACAACATTTCTTGCTCAGATAGATGCATCAGTAGGTGGCAAAACTGCTGTTGATTTTAACAATACAAAAAATGTTATAGGTAGTTTTTATCTGCCAGAGCTTGTTTTGATTGATACAGATTTTGTAATAGAACAAAATGAAACCTTTTTTGAGGCGATGGGTGAGTTGTATAAGTATATATTTATATCGCCTACAAAAACTTCAAACAGGTTAAAAAAACTTTTGCCATATGTTTTAAAAAAAGATAGAAAAGCTGTGAAGAAGACTGTCGAACTGTGTCTCAGATACAAGGCATCTATTGTAGAAAAGGATATGCTTGATACCAATGGTATAAGAAAGATTTTGAACTTCGGTCATACTGCGGCTCATCCGATTGAGGTCATTTACAAGATATCGCATGGTGATGCTGTGATATACGGGCTAATATACGCTCTTATACTTTCAGTGAATACAAAGCTTCTAAGCCATAAAGGATTTGATAGATTCATATCACTTTTTAAAAACTATAGGCCAACAATAAAACTGGTTAAAAATGATTTTCCAGTTTTTATTGAAACACTTAAAAAGGATAAAAAGAACAGGGGTTGTAATAATTATTTTCTTCTGATAAATGACAAAAGAAAAACAACAGGGAAAGCAAACATCCCCGTATCAATTATTAAAAAATCATGGGAAGAACTATGCAAAAAATATTAATAATACACGGCCCAAACCTTCATCTGCTTGGTTTGAGGGAACCTGATGTATATGGCCATATGACACTTGATGAGATGAATGCAGGGATAAAAAAATATGTGAAAGGAAAGGGTATAAGCTTGAGAATATTTCAGTCCAACTGTGAGGGAAGGATAATAGATATCATAACCGCTAATATAAAATGGGCAGATTTTATTATAATAAATCCTGGAGCATTTACTCACTACAGCTATGCTATAAGGGATTGCATAAAAGCTGTAAAAATACCAACGATTGAGGTTCACATCTCTGATATCAAGAACAGAGAAGAATTTAGAAAAAAGTCTGTTATAAAGGATGTGGTAATCTCTCAGATCTATGGCAAGGGAATTTATTCATATTTTGATGCTATTGAACTATGTCTGAAAAAAAAATAATTTATTATCCACCAGCTGATAAGTCAATAACTGTAAGGGCACTTGTTATTGCAAGCCTTTGTAGCGAAAAAATTATAATTAAAAATCCATTGATATCTGATGATACCGTAAACAGTGTAAAGGCTTTAATCAGGCTTGGAGTTAATATAAAAAATGGCAGTGATTTTATTGAAGTAACAGGAAAATGTAAATATGGATTTCATCAGAGGGATATAGACTGCGGTGAGTCTGCACTTTTTTTAAGACTAATACTCCCTGTGCTTTTAAATCAGAAAAAAACTTATAGGATAACAGGTAAGAAAACACTCTTGAGAAGAAGCTTTAAAGACACTCTATCTGCCTTTGAAAGTATGGGGGCGCATATCAAGCATAACAATTATCATCTTCCTATAACTGTTTATCCTTCAGAATTAAAACCTGTTAAATACAGGACATCATCTGCACAAACGAAATCATCACTCCTTATTGCATCGCTTTATACAAAAGGAATAAAAATAATTGAAGATGTAAAAACAAGGGATCACACAGAAAGAATCCTCGAATACTTAGGATGCGAAATAAAAAGAAATAGTAATAAACTATACATAGCAAAAAATGAATTGAAGGCCAAAAATTTAAAAATCTGTGGCGATATATCACAAGCTGCAGTATTTATTACCATATCATTATTTATAAGCAGGGAAATACTGGTTAAAAACTGTGGAATAAATCCTTTAAGAACTGGTTTTTTAAAAGCGATATCAGATATGGGGGTAGTGGTTAAGATTAATAATAAAAGATATATATCAAATGAACTTGTTGGTGATATATTGATAAAGCCTCCAAAAATTTTAAAGGCCATAAAAATATATAATATAACACCATTGATAGATGAGGTTTTTTTAATTGCACTGCTTATGGCCAGTGCTGATGGTGCAAGTGAAATAAAGAATACTGAGATGATAAGGAACAAAGAATCTGACAGGGAGAACGAGATTATTAATTTGCTTAATATGCTTGGTGTCAGCTTTAAAAAGGGAAAAAACAGCATAGTTATATACGGTACTAAGAGTTTTAAAAAAATAAGTTGTATTGATACAAAGGGAGATCACAGGCTTGCTATGGTAGCAGGTATATTAAAAATAATAAACAATCCAAAAATAAAGATTAAAAATAAAAGCTGTGTTTCAAAAACTTATCCAAATTTCTGGGATGATTTAATAAAGTTTGTATTTTTTTTAAAAAATAATTAAAATATATTTATAAGCAATGTTTTGGGCCCGTAGCTCAGTTGGTCAGAGCAATCCGCTCATAACGGATGGGTCGTAGGTTCAAGTCCTACCGGGCCCAAATATTTTAAAAGCAATCGAATAAGGAAGTCGTCTTGCAGGACAATAACAATTCTAATCAGATCCCAAATTTTTCAAAAAACAGATATGAGCTTGTTTTTGCAATTTTTATGTTTACATCAGCATTTTTCTTTTATTCCAATCCTGATGTAAAATATCCTGAGGTACTTTATCCATTCTTGGCATTGATGATAGTTAACTTTATTTCTAACAGATATCTTAAGAACAAGATATATGTCAACATATACTTTGTTTTGTCAATTATTCTTATAAATATGCTTCTTGGCTTTTTAATAATGAACCTTTCAGGGGGACTTTCATCATATTTTTGGGTTTTGCTTCTTCTGCCTATATTTACAGTTTCAATGACCGGTATAACAAGATATTTTTGGGCCACATCACTTTTTATTTTTGTTGGCTTTATAATGATATACTTAAATCAATCATCAAGAGATATATTCTCGTTAGGTATAATGTTTATAGAAAATTTTATAATCATTGGTGGAGGGTATGTTATATACAGGCAGGTAAAGACAAGATATCTCCTTGAAAAAGAGATTATTTCAAAAAGAAAAGAGGTTAATGACCTCCTTGCCCAGATAAATTTGAAAAACTCAATATCACATATGAACAGACCTATAAACAACACTGAGTTTATGTCAACAGCTATCCATGATATAAAAAATCTTATCACAATAATAGATCTAACAGCTGATCTGATGGGAAGGGAAAACAACGAAAACCAGACTGATTTAGCAAGGATAAAGTATGCATCAAAGATGGCAGCAAATATTTTATCATACACCCTTTCTGTTACAAGATCAGATAATATTGAGATGGATGTCATTGATATAAACAATATCATAAACGATGTAAATGATATAGTAAAGCTTGAATTTGAACTTAACAAGATAAAGATTGTTATAAACAATAAATTAACACGATCCAAGATTATGGGAAACAAGCTGTTCCTTACAAGAGCTATTCTCAATATACTTTTAAACTCAAGATCAGCTGTTCCAAAGCACAATGGTCATATAGAGATAGATCTCAAAAATGATGATTCAAACATCAGTATAGTTATATCAGACAATGGACCTGGATTTCCAAAAGAGATAATAGATAAGATAGAACCATATAAGTCAACAAGGATAAAGGTTGGTGGCACAGGGTTGGGACTGTTCTCGACCTATGAAATTGTCAGAAAATTAAACGGCAGCCTTAGAATATACAACAACAATGGCGCTGTATGTGAAATAACACTTCCTTTGCTAAAAGAATAAGTAGGGTTCACTGAAAAACTCTAACGAAAGATAATTTTCCAAATGAATAGTTGTCTTGATTATAGTGTATTATTGCTTTAAAAGTGCACGATTTTTGGGGTAATGTTGAAAAAAACTTGCACTTTTTTTATCTTTCTTTTGGCAATAAACTCAATGCTTTTCTACTACGGCTTCGTCAGAACTCGCTTACAGACTACTTTGTAGTATGCTCGCTCGTCCTTCCTCGCCTCATAACGAAAATCCTTGTTTTATTGCTCAAATAGACTTTTTCAGTGAACCCTAAGTATTTTATCATTTGCTTTTTACTGCCTTAAAATCAACATAACCAAACTCTTCTTCAGTTTCACCTTTTAATATCCTTAATTTTGTCGGAGTATTTCCATCAAAACTAAAAATCTGCTTTATTCCCTTATCAACGATCTCATAATCCCTGTCTGGTATCTTTCCTGTAACATCTATGATATTATAACTGTCATCAACAGTAAAGCTGCCAATATACTTGTTGTTTTTGTATATAAATATCTTCTGTCCACGGGCAATTTTAAGTGTCTTAGTAGAAAACTCATCCTTTTGGGTAGGTTTTTTTTCTTCTGGTTTGACCTCAGTATCTTTTTCCTGATCTTTTTTTATAATATTGTTGGCAAGCTCACCCTTTGAATAAAGCACCCTTGATTTAATATTGCCATCAGAGTCATATTCGACAGAAAAGCCATCAAGTACACCATCGGAATAGGATTGTTCAAGCACAAGCTTTGAGTCAGGTGTATAAAAAAAAGCCTTGCCATTGATTTTACCATCCTTAAAATCTATCCTTGATTTTATAATTCCATCAGGATAAAACTCAATCACTGGACCATTTTCTATACCATCCTTTATTGTTCTTTCTGAAAGCATATTATTGTTTTCATCATACTCATAATATGTCCCATCCTTTATAAAACCAGAGCTTGATATAAAAACTCCACTTGACGAAAATATTTGAGTCCCGATGATGATATCTCCATCATAAAAATTACGGTTGTAACCATCAGTTGATTTATGAATTATTATTTTTAGATTTTTTTGTTTATCAGTTTCAATAGCTGTCTGACTGCTTATCTCAACGCTTACAGGGCTTAGTATATCAGATTTTGATATACTTAAAACACCATACTTTGTTCTAACAACATAATAATCATCAATTACACCTTCAAAATCACCATAGATAACAGTTCCATCAAACAGTTCTATTTTTTCACCCCACGCAGGGACAAGTAGTGAAAAACACAAAAATATTAATTTTATCATAACCACCTCTACTAATTATTATATAAATTTTAAAATTATCAGATTTAACAAAAAGTCTCACTCCCTTGCAATCGTATATGCAGAAACTTTTTTTGCTCCACCTGATTTTAATACGCCAGCCATTTCATTAATCGTTGACATCGTGGTAGCCACATCATCAATTATTATGATATTTTTTCCATTTATGCGGTTGTGATCAACCAATTCAAAGCTATCCTTTATATTAAATATCCTTTCACGAGCATCAAGCCCAACCTGATTTCTTGCATCCTTTTTTTTGATAACAGCGCTCTCTATAATCTCTAGCCCAAGCATTGTTGCTATTTTCTTTGCTATAAGATAAGTCTGGTTAAACCCTCTCTTTCTTATTTTTCTGGCAGAAATTGGAATATATATAAGGCTATGATATCCGGCAAACTCAGGATAATCTTTAAACTTTTTTGCCATTTCAATCGAAAACCAATCTGAAAGCCAGTCCATTTTTCTATATTTATATGCAGATATAACTGATGATATCTCATCATTGTACATAAAAACTGATCTTGAAAAATCAAAATTATATTTTTTATTATGGCAAGTATGACATAGTTCTCCACCATTTTTGAGATATATCCCACATCTTTTACAATAAGGTGATCTTATATAAAAAAGCTCTCTAAGACAATGCGGACAGAGTGGTCCTTTATAACCAAACGGAAGATCATTTGAACAACAAAAACATAGCGAGGGCAGGCAGAAATGAAGTATTGCTTCCTTTACTCTGTAAAGATCCATCAGAATTCGTGATCAAATATATAAAAGTTATATGGAGGTATGTTTTCTATCTTAAGCCCTTGGGATATATCATTTATATTGTATGAAAAAAATCTTTCAGAGAATTCCTCATAAAGGGTAACAACATCCCCCTTTGATTTAAGCTGTATATTAATTCTTGCCCCAGAATTTTCATTGGAATAGTTTACAACAATGATCTTTATAGTCCTCATCTGAGTCCACTTATATGCTATTACGTTTATAAAGCTCCTATCAGAATCACTTACTGGAAGGACATCGCATAACTCCCACTCGCCACCGTGAAATGCTGGGTGATCAGCTATCTTTAAAAGCTTTTCATAAAACTTTTTTACCTCTAAATCCTCATAATCAGAGATATTAACAAAATCAGAGATCTGAATAGGAACCTTTATCTTTATCCCATTAAGCTGCATATGATTATAAAATCTTAACCCTTTTACGGTTGATATCATAACAGCAGCTGCAAGTGCTCTTCTCTTATCATTGAAAGAAATTAATGATGGTTCCTCATCATGGTTATCTATAAATCTGACAGATTTTTTCTGATAAAGCCTTTCAGCTCTCAGATGCCCTCTTACCTCTTCAGCTCCCATATTCTTTAGCCTATCATAGAACACCTTATCATATGTGTAATCAAATCCAAGCTGCTGTAACTTCCACTCGAGTCCCCAGTAAACCTCAGCTATAAAAACAAACTGTGGGTCCAATGATTTCACAGCTGAAACAGCCTCCTGCCAGAACTCAGTCTCAGGTTTTTTAAACCCCCGCTTTTTCAAAAGCCAACCCCATACGCTTTCATGAACATCATTGAGGCTTAACATAACCATATCACATCTGACCCCATCACAGAGATCTGATATCTTTATGAGCTCTGAAATCATTTTTTCCCTTGTCTTAGGATTGAAATAGTTCAGTTGTATAGTATCCTTCCAGCACGGAAAGTTAGGATCCCTGCCATGAGCTATGTAATATATTTTATCAGCAACCTTTTTTTCACAGAATGCATCTTTATTTTTAATATAATCATCATAGTCAGCAGTTACAAAACAGTCAATACAATCATCAGAAAACTTTGAGTCTATGGCCATATGATTTGACATAAAATCAAGATAAAGCTTTAATCCCATAGAATTAAGCTTTTCTCTCAACGCTTTTAGCTCCCATTCAAATCCAAAAAAACTATCGAGCGTGTATTCAACAACAGAGTATGGTGAAGCAGATATAACATTCATATCAGAGGATGTTTTCTTAACAAAGTCCCTTAAAAATTCTTCATCCCTTGATATTGCAGCAGATATTTCACTCGACTTCCACACACCTATAAGCCATACAATATCAAACCCAAGATGCTTTAACCTCAACCACTCATCATCAGGTATTAAACTCAACGTCATATCAGGAGAGGAATACTTAGCTCTCATACTGTTCAAAAATATTTTTGTATTTATTTCTATGAGGTGAGGATTTGTTCTCAACATTTTGCCCCCTTTTTATTTATAATTAAAAGCATTCTGTTAAATAGGGTTCACTGAAAAAGTCTATTTGAGCAATAAAGCAATGATTTTCGTTATGAGGCGAGGAAGAACGAGCGAGCATACTACAAAGTAGTCTGTAAGCGAGTTCTGACGAAGCCGTAGTAGAAAAGCGTTGTCTTTATTGCCAAAAGAAAGATAAAAAAGTGCAAGGTTTTTGCAACATTACCCTAAAAATCGTGCACTTTCAAAACAATAATCTACTATAATCAAGACAATTATTCATTGAAAAAATTATCTTTCGTTAGGCTTTTTCAGTGAACCCTAAATATATTATACAACTTAAATTCCGATTATGGAAACATTGAGCTTGTTAGCGATTTCAATAGACTTCTCTTTATCCACAAGCAAGGTTGTTCCGCTTTCAATAGCTATGATATCACCACCTGCTTCTGAAAGATTTTTAATTGTTCTCTCTCCTATCACAGGAAGATCAAACCTGAAATCCTGATGGGGTCTTGCAACCTTTACAAGGATAAAACCATTTTTATCATCAAGTAAAAGCCCAGCCCTTTTTATACACTCATCAGTCCCCTCTATAGCCTCAACAGCTATCACAGAATAATCCTTTATTACAACAGACAGACCTATATCAAGCTCTGCTATCTTCTTAGCGATGTTATAACCGTATTCTATCTCCTTTATTCTCTCATCACTAACACTGCCACATACAACACCCTTCCCAATTATAAGATTTTTAAGAAATACTGTAGAATCAATAACCTTTATCCCATCTGATAACAGCTCATCAGCTATTGCATTTAGTATACTGAGAGGAGTTTTGTTTCTTAACTTTACAAAAAATTTCATTGCTCTTAGATCAGGTCGGAGGTCCCTAAAAACATTTATATGAGGAATTGTTCCAAGCATAACCAAACTATCAACCCCATTTTCCTTTAAAAACTCTATTGGTTTTGAGATGCTTCCAAGGTTAAAAAACTTTGTAATAGAATATTTTTCTATTTCTTTATCAGTATAGTTGTTAAAGGCTATGGTATAAACCTCTAACCCCTCATCAGTTGCATTTTTAGCTGCTATGACCGGAAGATTTCCACTTCCTGCTATTATTCCTATCTTATTCATTATCAGTTCTTTTCGGCCTTGATATTCCCCGTTTGCTTCCTTTTATAAACTCAACAATATGATCGACCTCAGATGAGATTTTTTCATCCTCAAGTTTTTTTAAAGCATCCTCAAGTGAAAGTCCACTTCTAAAAATTATATTGAAGGCGTATTTTATTGATTTTATGGAATAAGCAGAAAAACCCGCTCTTTTAAGACCAACCATATTAAGTCCAACAGGTTTCGCCCTATCACCCTGAGCTATTACATATGGAATTATATCCTGTGCTACCATAGAACCACCGCTGAGCATTACATATGAACCAATCCTTGTAAACTGATGGACACCTGAAAGCCCTGATATCACAGCATTGTTTTCAACAGTACAATGCCCTGCAAGCCCTGAGGCATTCACCATAATAACATTATCACCAACAACACAGTCATGACCTATGTGTGAGTTTGACATTATAAAGCATCCTGAGCCAAGCTTTGTGAGTTTATGTCCATTAGGAGTACCACGGTGTATAGATGCACCCTCCCTTATTATATTGTTATCTCCTATCTCAACATATGTTTTTTCATTTGAGTACTTATAATCCTGAGGTGGTGTTCCTATAAAACAGGATGTAACAAGCCTGTTGTTTCTACCTATCTTAGAAAATTCTATAACACAGTGAGGCCCTATATATGTGTTCTCACCTATTTTTACCTCAGGACCTATGATAGCATATGGCCCTATTTCAACGCCATCAGCTATTTCAGCATCATCAGATACTATTGCAGTTTGATGTATTTTTTTCATATCAACTCCTTAATCCACAGCAAAAATTAACTCCGCATCACAGACTTTATTATCTCCAACACTGGCAAGACCACTCACCTTTGCAATCTTGCCTCTTATTCTTTCAACATTTATATAAATCTCAAGCACATCACCAGGGATAACCTGCTTTCTAAATCTGGCCTTATTTATTCCTGCAAAATATGCAAACCTTCCACTATACTCTGGAGAACAGACCATAAGCGTAGCTGAGGTCTGAGCCATGGACTCAAGTATCAAAACTCCAGGCATTATGGGTCTTTCAGGAAAATGGCCATGAAAGAAAAGTTCATTTGCACTTACACACTTTATTCCCCTCGCTGATTTAAGATCATCAATTATCTCAACCCTGTCAACCATAAGAAATGGATATCTGTGAGGTATGATTTTGAGTATTTCGTTAGCATTCAGTATTCTGTGATTATTATCCATAAAAACTCCTTCTTGCAGAGATGAGTTTTACAAGCTCATAGTTCAACCTGTGAGATGGTCTTAAGGCAGTTATTTTTGTGTTTGTAAAGCGAAGGCCCAACACCTTTAAATCGCCAAGAAGATCAAGTATCTTATGCCTTACAAACTCATCGCCAAATCTCAATGGTTCTCTGTTTAAAACAGAATCACTGCTTAAAACAATGGAGTTATCAAGCGAACCACCGAGAGCAAGATTATTTTTTCTTAAAAATTCCACTTCATAATCAAATCCGAATGTTCTTGCAGGCGATATTTCTTTGATATAATTATCCCTATTTATCTCAATCCTTAACATCTGTTTTTTTATAAGGGGATGATCATTTTCAAACATACACTCTATTTCAAAGCAGTTGGATTTTTCAACTTTATAATAAGTATCTTCGGATCTAAAGACCAGCTCTTCCATAGCTTCAAAAACTTCAACAGTATCATCTTTTTCAATCTCACAGACTTTTAATAAATTCTCTGAAAAAGCAATTGATGACCCATCAAAGGCAGGAATCTCATCACCCTCTATATATATATCAAGATCATCTATAGAAAATGCCATAAGCGCAGACAAAAGATGTTCAACAGTATTCACTTCAAAATTACCATTTGAAAGTGTAGTCCCCCTGTTAACTCCCCTAACACTTTCAGTGTTCAGAATAATCTTTTCACCAGTCAAAGCATTGATAAATCTTATACCATTTGAACTAAACGATGGAGTTAACCTTAAAAAATTACGTTTTCCCTTGTGAAGACCGATTCCTTCAAGAGTAAACTCCTCTGATATAGTTTTTCTTTTAACCTTCATTTTTGATCTTCTTCATAAAATATTTATACATATCAGGCAGCTTTGTCATAGCAGCCTGTATTCTCATAAACTCTCCCCTATCCCTTGCAGGTGTTCCAAAAACAACCCTGTTCCCTTCTAAATTTCCTATGACACCACTCTGAGGCATAACAATGGTTCCCGCCTTTATTCTTATATGATCACTAAGCCCAGCCTGTCCCGCTATTATAACGCCATCCTCTATAACAGTAGACCCCGATATACCGACCTGAGCTAATATAAGACAGTTAATGCCTATTTTTACATTGTGTGCTATATGGACGAGGTTATCTATCTTTGTTCCATTGCCAATAACAGTAAAATCTATTGTGGCTCTGTCTATTGCGACAGATGCCCCTATTTCCACATCATCACCAATGATTACTCCACCAGCCTGAGGAACCTTCATATGTTTTCCCTGATCAAATACATAACCAAATCCATCACTTCCTATAACAGAATTAGAATGTATAATGCATCCTTTTCCTACAAAAACGTTTTCTCTTATCACCACACCGGGATAAATCCTTGTTCTTTTACCAATCCTTGAATTCTTACCTATATAGCAACCGCTTTCTATTACAGCATCATCCATTATCTCAGCCCCATCCTCAACAGTTACAAAATTACCTATGAATGCAGTTGGAGATATTTTAGCACTGCTGCTTATATGCGAGCTTTCAGATACATATGGAGCATAGCTCATCTGATTATCCTTCTCTACAAATGCAAGAAGCTTTGAAAATGAAAGCTTTGGATTATCCGATAATATAACACTATCAAACATTCTGATAATCCTCTCATCATTCTTTGATATCACACAACCCGGTTTTATTTCATTCTTTATGTTTTCTATTTTTTCAATAAAAACTATAGAATCGCTATCGCAGCTATCAAGCGAGGACAGCTTTTTAATGATCTTCTCACCGTTACCGACATAAGTCAGATTTAAAAAATTTGCTATATCACTTACTTTCAAATTCATCTTTCACTCCTAAGCTTTTCCAGAACTTTTTCAGTTAGATCAACAGTTTTTCTGCCAAAAAGTATATTTCTCTTGTCAACAACAACGCTCACCTCCTCCTCTTTTGAAACCTCATCTATAGCATCATATATTTTTTTAAGCATCCTCTCATTCTCCTTTGATGCACTCTTTGAAAGCTCATCATCAAACTTATTTTTAAGGCTGAGTATATCAGACTGCAACTTAGAAATCTTAGCATCGACATCACCTATAGCACGCTCTATTTCAACTGTGGATGATGAAACCGAAAATTTAAAATTTGATATTGGAATTTTACCCATTCCCGGCATAAAAACATATGGCTCTTCCTGCGAATTTAAGGCTGTCTGAGATGAAATAGCAACAGATGAGACTGAAACATTATCTGGAACAGGAACACTCACTGATGATATAGCGATGTCAGCAGCAGATATATTATCAGATCTGGCAAGTGAAGCTGTTGAGATATTAGCAGAATACCCCACCGATGATATTGATACAGAAATGGTTGAGATTGAAATAACAGCTGATGATGAGTTTAGTGTGTAGGATGATATATTAACATCTGAAGAAGAAATTGTTACGGTGTCAGAAATAGATGATGAGGATACAACAGCTTCTGACATCCTTTTATAAAAATCCTCAGCCATCCTTGCTATCTCGCGCTCATTTTTCAACTTTTCTTTTAGTGCCCTGTAATAATTTAACTCCTTTTTTTTATCGTCAACAATATTTTGTTTTTCGAGTATAATCTTATCAAAATCCTTTTTGGAATTTATAGAATATTTTTTAAATATCAGGCCTATATCAACATATCCAACCGTACCACTCTCTGCCTTGTTTTCTTCAAGCGATATTTCTATGGCATTTAAAAAAGGAGAAAATAAAAATAATGAAAGGATAAGCAGATGCTTCATAATATTATTTTACTAAAAAAATAATACCATACAACCGAACAAAGGATGTATGGTATTATGTGAATGACAATTAAGCTTCTTCTTCAAACTTAACAGGAATGCCAGGTCCCATGGTGCTTGATAAATAAATTGACTGAATATATTTGCCCTTTGATGTTGACGGCTTTGCCTTAATAACTGAATCAATAATAGCTTTTATATTCTCAACAAGATCAGTATCGGAAAAAGATTTTTTTCCACAACCGGTATGAATTATACCATAAGCATCATTTTTAAACTCTATTCTTCCAGCCTTTATCTCTTTCACAGCCGGCCCGATAGAAAATGTAACAGTTCCAGATTTAGGATTTGGCATAAGCCCCTTTGGACCTAAGATCTTTCCTAACTTTGCAATATCCTTCATAATATCAGGGGTTACCACAAGAACATCGAAATCAATCTTTCCCTTTGAAATTTCATCAATAATCTCAGTTGATCCAACCAAATCAGCCCCTGCCTCTTTTGCTTCATTAACCTTCTCACCCTTTGCTATAACAGCAACCCTTATTTTCTTTCCAGTCCCATGTGGTAGCGGAATTGTTCCTCTAACATTCTGATCAGCTTTTTTAGGGTCAATGCCAAGCTTTATATGAAGTTCTACAGTCTCATCAAATTTAGCATTAGCCTTTTCTTTTATAAGCTTCACAGCATCTTCAACTGAATATCTTTTGTCAAGATCCATACTCTTCTTTACATTTTCTATTCTTTTTCCCATTTTATCTCCCTGAGGTATTAGCGTTTTTTTAGAACTCCCTCAAAATAAATTATTCTACTACATCTACTCCCATACTTCTTGCCGCCCCCTTTACCATCTCAACCGCACTCTTTACATCCTTTGTGTTGAGATCAGGAAGCTTTTGTTTCGCTATTTCTTCAGCCTGTTGGAGCGTAATCTTTGCGACCTTATCCTTGTTTGGATGGCTTGAACCCTTTGCAATTCCACAAGCTTTTTTTATGAGAGCGGACATCGGAGGCATCTTTGTTATGAAAACAAAGCTCCTGTCCTCATAAACAGTTATCACAACAGGTATCGGCATACCCTGATCTAACTTTTTTGTTTTTTCGTTGAACTGTTTACAGAAATCCATTATATTCACACCATGCTGTCCAAGGGCAGGACCTATTGGTGGTGCAGGATTAGCCTGTCCTGCCGGAACCTGAAGTTTTATCTGAACCTTTATTTTTTTTACTGCCATATAATCTCCTTATATTTATACCTTCTCCACCTGTAAGAAATCAAGCTCCACAGGAGTGGGTCTATCAAATATAGTAACAATCACAAGAAGCTTTGACTTTTGCAAATTAACATCTTCAACAACACCTGTAAAATGTTTAAATGGTCCTTCTGTTATCCTCACCATCTCACCCTTATAAAAATCAACAGCTGGCTTTGGATTTTCCTTGCTTGTTTCCTCTATCTTGGTCATCAAACTTTTTACATCATCATCAGTAAGAGGTGTCGGAGTGCTTCCACCGAGAAAGCCGCTGACTCCAGTTATAGTTTTTATCTTCCAGTAAATATCCTCATTCAAATCTATATGAACAATAAGGTATCCAGGAAAAAATTTTCTTTTTCTTATCTCTTTTTTATTATTTTTTACAGCAAGAACATTTTCCGTAGGTATTAGAACATCAACTTCCTGAGGGAGCTCATTGTTTTCTTTTTTGGTAAGTATTGCATCCTTGACCTTATCTTCGTAGCCAGTTTTTATATTAAGCACATACCATTTATAAGCCATTTTATTACTCCTTTATTATCTCGCACCTATGATAAGAGCCATAATTTTGCTTATCACAAAATCAAGAATCCCAACATATATAGCAAAAAATATGACAACTATAAAAACTCCATATGTTGCCTTGATGGCATCCTGTCTTGATAACCATGTAACCTTTTTTAACTCAGCGTAAGCTTCCTTAAAAAACTCAACGAGCGTTTTTGGCAATTTTATAATTTTTTCCATATTATAATATTATACAAAAAAATGATGATTATATTATTATTCATTTAAAAATTATAAAATATACTGATGAGCTTCTTAGAAATTCTGTTAATAGCCCTGAGCCTTTCAGCTGATTGTTTTGCCGTAAGCATATCAAGCGGTGGAACAATGAAATACATAAACATAAGACACATCTTTAGAATGGCTTTCTTTTTTGGAGTTTTTCAAGCAATTATGCCAGTCATAGGATTTTTTTTGGGTTTGAATTTAATAAACTATATCTCAAAAATAGATCACTGGATAGCCTTCATCATACTTGTAGCCATAGGGACAAAGATGATATATGAGAGCAAAAAAATAGATGAATTAAACTGTAATGGAAACAGAAGCTGCCCTTTTGGGTTTAAAACACTTATAATACTTGCAGTAGCAACAAGCGTTGATGCACTTGCAATCGGCTTTACCTTTTCACTGATAAAGACTTCAATACTACTTCCTGTAATAATAATAGGAGCAATATCATTTATTATGAGCATACTAGGCAACGCAATTGGTTATACAGGCAAACATTTTTTTGAAAACAGGATGGAAACTATAGCAGGAGTTATTCTGGTATTGCTTGGCTTTAAAACTCTCATCTCACACATAATATAGAATTATTTTCTATAATGTATTTATGGTTTAGCATATTTTAGAATCTCTCAATATTGAAAGGAGCTTATATGAAAAAAGTTTATATACTTGATACAAATGTTTTGATCCATGATCCCCTTGCTTTTTTAAAGTTTGAGGATAATACTGTTGTCATTCCAATAGCAGTGATAGAGGAGCTTGATACATTTAAAAGTCATGCCGATGAAAAGGGTAAGAATGTAAGAATAGTTTCAAGAAAACTGGATGAGCTAAGAGCAAATGGAAGGCTTGATAAAGGGGTTAAAACAAAGGATAATGGAATAATTAGAATAGAGATGGAGCATGAATTTGACCTGCCACCGGGATTTTCAAAAAGCCTTATGGACGACAGGATATTGAATATTGCATACTACTATAATAAAAAAACAAAAAACTCAATAATGGTATCAAAGGATATAAACCTAAGATTAAAAGCAGAGGCACTCGGTTTAAAAGCTGAGGATTATGAAACTGGAAAGGTAAACATAGACGAGCTTTATTCAGGAACAGATATGCTCGAGGTTGATGATTCTGTCATAGAAGAATTCTATGCAAAAAAACAAATAAAAAATATACTGAAGAGTTCATTCCCAAATGAATTTGTTATACTTAAATCTAACTCTGATAGCAAAAAAGCAGCGCTCGGAAGGGTTCCATACAACGATACATCAGTAATAAAAAATCTTGCTCCAGAGCAATCTCCATGGGGAATAAAACCACTGAACAAGGAACAAAGATTTGCAATGGAACTCCTGCTTGATGACAATATAAAGCTTGTAACACTTTTAGGAACAGCTGGAACAGGCAAGACACTCTTATCACTTTCCTGTGCACTTCACAAAACTATTGATGCAAATATTTACAGAAGGGTTGTTGTATGCCGATCAGTAGTTCCTGTGGGAAAGGATATAGGATTTTTGCCGGGCAGTATGGATGAAAAGCTTCAGAGCTGGTCGGGTGCGATATATGATAATTTAGAATTTATTATGGACAGAAAACATCCTGAGGAAGGTATTTCTAAGTTTGATTATCTGCTTCAGCAGAACAAGCTTGAGATAGCATCAGTAACACACATAAGGGGAAGAACACTTCCAAAGCAGTATATGATAGTCGATGATGCCCAAAATCTTACTCCCCATGAAATAAAAACAATTCTATCACGAGCAGGCGAAGGAACAAAGGTTGTAGTAACAGGCGACCCATATCAGATAGACAATCCTTACCTTGATATAGCTTCAAACGGTTTAACATACATAGTTGACAGGTTTAAGGGTCAATCAATCTATGGTCATATAACATTCACAAAAACTGAAAGGAGTGAGTTAGCAAAGCTTGTATCAGAGCTGCTTTAATCAGTTTATGTCAGAAGAATTTTAGTAATCGTAATCATCAAAATTATATTCTATGATAAAAAAAAGACCCCCTTTCCAATTAAGAAAAGGGGGAGAGGGAATTCAGTGATATTTTCTAATCATTAAATCTATATAGGGTTCACTGAAAAAGTATTTAGTATTTGAAATCACCAATGGAAAAATGGGATAATATATATATAAGAGCACATAAAACTGCACGGAATTTAATGAATACCCACAAAAAAGCTTGCAGTTTGAATGTAAGGAGCGGAGAATGTATCGAGCCAAAGACAGAAGAACCCCCCCACTATTTCCCGAACTATTTCCATTAGGCGGAGGCTTAAACAGAACAAACCGATGGATAAAGCTAAGCGAGATCATACCATGGGAAGGATTAGAAGAAGTTTACAGCAAATATTTTTCCCAAAGTATGGGTCGACTTGCGAAAGATAGCAGACTGATCTGTGGATTATTGATAGTAAAACATACAGAAAAGTATTCAGACGAGCGAGTAGTTGAAGAATATCATGAAAATCCGTATATACAATCTTTTTGTGGGGAAGAGACATTTAGAACAGATGGAGGAATAGATCCGAGCCTATTGTCAAAGATGCGTAAGCGGCTTGGTATAGAATTTTTCAGTAAATTTGAGCGAGAGATTCTGGATGAGTTAAAAGCGAGCGGAGTAATAAAAGCGGGAGAGCACTTAGTGGACGCGACAGTATTTCCATCTGACATTACCTATCCTACAGACGCTGGACTTTTAAACAAATGCCGAGAGTGGACAGTAAAAGTGATACAGAACATAGAGAAACGCTATAAACTGAAAAAGAAAGCACGGACATACTGTCGTAAGGCACGGAAAGAATATCTTGGATTTCAGAAGAAGCGAAGGAAAACGAAACGAGAGATAAGACTGATGCGAGGTAAGCTACTAAGATATCTGAGGCGAAATATAGGACAATTTGAAGAAGTGGTTAAAGAACATAGTGGAAAGCTTAAAACATATGAGCGAGAATTTCTAAGGGAACGGTATGAAACAGTGAAGCAGATATATACACAACAGTTGGAACTTTGGCGAACAAAAGCGAGTAGCGTGAAAGAGCGGATAGTGAGTCTACACCGTCCGCATATAAGGCCGATAGTGCGAGGTAAAGCTGGGCGTGATGTTGAATTTGGAGTGAAAGCGTTACTGAGCTGGGTAGGTGGATATTGTTTTCTGGACAAGATAGGATATGAAGCCTACAATGAAGGTGAATATCTGATTGATAGCATTGAAAAATATAAAGGACGGTTTGGACATTATCCAGAAAGCTCTACTGGAGATGGTATATTTGGTAATCGTATTAATCGTGAGAAACTCGAGGCACTCGGTATTCGCGGTGGATTCAAAGCACTTGGTCGTGGCAATGTAGTAAAAGAAAAGCGTGAATGGTATCGTCAGCGTCAAAAGAAACGATCAAGCAGGATGGAAGGGATAATAGGACTATCGAAGACCAGATATGGTTTGGACCGTGTAAGGTATCGCATAGCCAATGGCGAGGAAATATGGGTTAGACTTGGGCTGATGGCGATGAATCTGAACACGGCGCTTAAAAAAATGGAGGTGGCGGCATAAAAGTCTAAGGGTCAGAGAAAAAAAAGAAGGGTAAAATACCTTTTGGAAATAGTTTTTTTTATCCACAATTTCTGATCGGACTTTTTCAGTGAACCCTATATAAATATTCTATAACAATTTTACCGAAATAATCAGGGACATATTGCCCCTTAGCTTAGAGTTTTATTTACTATATGATTTTAGGTCTTTCGGGCACAGTCAGTGATCAGTGGGTAGTTAACAGTGTTCAGCAAAAGGAAACATCTTATTCACTGCTTACCGTCCACTATTGCTTTTTGTCTTTTCTGATCACTGTCCACTGATCACTGTCCACTACTTATATGTCCGTATTTCCGTGTTCCCTGAGATATTTTTTTATCTTGGATCGTGCCCTCTGAGATTTTACAAAGTTAAGCCAGTCCTTGTTAGGTGTCATATTCTTTCTTGTTATTATTTCGCAAACATCACCACTCTTAAGCTCATAATCCAGTTTTTCAATCTTTGAATTAACCCTCGCTGCAAAGCAATGTTCGCCGATATCGGTATGTATAGAGTAAGCAAAGTCAACAGGGGTAGAACCCTTTGGCAAGGCCTTTACATCACCCTTAGGCGTAAATACAAATATCTCCTCAACATCAAGCTCTGTCTTAAACATCTCCATAAATTCATGAGGGCTTTCTATATCATTCATCCACTCTATCCACTGTCTTGCCCAGTTTAATTTATCATTAAGCTGACCATCAACCACATTGCCATGCTTGTATCTCCAGTGAGCTGCTATTCCATACTCAGATATTCTGTGCATATCCTCTGTTCTTATCTGTATCTCTATTGGCTCACCACTTGGAGAAAGCACTGTGGTATGAAGGCTCTGATAAAGATTGCTCTTTGGCATAGCTATATAATCTGTAAAGCTACCGCTTAATGGTTTAAAATTGGAGTGGATAACACCCAATATAGCATAACAGTTAAGAACAGTATCTGTTATTATTCTTATACCAAGGGTGTCCTGTATTTCTTCAAAAGGCTTGTTCTGATTTTGCATCTTTCTGTATATTGAATAAAGATTTTTTGCTCTATAAAGTATTCTGTACTCAACCCCTGATTTTTTGAGTATATCATGGATCTTATCACTAAAAACTTTCAGTATCTCTTCCCTCTTTGCATAGCTGTTGTCCACCTGAAGCTTTAGTTTTTTATAATCCTCAGGATACAGATATTTAAACGATAGATCCTCAAGCTCATTTTTTATGTTAAATATGCCTAACCTGTGTGCTATAGGTGCATAGAGGGTAAGGGTTTCATATGCTATATCTTTTTGCTTCTCATTTGAAAGGTATTCAAGCGTTCTCATATTATGAAGTCTATCGGCTAATTTTATGATTATAACCCTTACATCCTTAGCTGTTGCTATTATCATCTTTCGCCAGTTCTGTGCCTGTTCCTCATCCTTTGACGAGAAGTGAAGCCCATCTATCTTTGTTACTCCATCAACAAGGTTGCATATTTCATCACCAAATTCTTTTTTTAATATATCAGGAGTTACTTGAGTATCCTCAAGGACATCGTGGAGGAGTCCTGCACAAACAGTGTTTATATCCATTCTGAGGTTACAGAGTATTACAGCAACCTCATAGACATGAACGAAATACATCTCACCGCTGGCTCGCTTCTGCTCACCATGGGCTTTTTTAGCAAAATCATATGCGAGTTCAAGAAGTGTCGTATCAGTGTTTGAATATTCTTTAAATTTATTTACAAGTTCTTTAAGATCCATAGTTATTTTACAGCAGAGAAAAGTTAAGAGTTAAACTAAATATTCTGTTTTTTGTACAGATTATAGTATTCACCATTATGCTTTATAAGCTCATCGTGCTTCCCATGCTCAACCACCTCACCATTTTTTAAAACAAATATCTGATCAGCATTAACCACTGTGGAAAGTCTATGAGCTGTCATAACAACTGTCTTTTCCTTTAAAACATTTTCTATAGCCTTTTGAACAACCTCTTCACTCTTTGAGTCAAGGTTTGATGTGGCCTCGTCAAGGAGCAGTATCCTCGGTTTCCTTACAACCGCTCTTGCTATCGCAAGCCTCTGCTTCTGTCCGCCTGAAACCTTTAAGCCATGTTCACCTATCACAGTTTTTAAGCCCTGTGGCATTTTCTTGATAAAATTATATGAATCAGAAACCTCTATTGCTTCAAGAATATCCTTTTCTGTTGAATCAAGCCTTCCAACCCTTATGTTGTTTTCTATTGTATCATTAAAAACTATCGTGTCCTGAGTTACTATGCTCATAAATTCTCTAAGCGATTTTAGATCAAGATCCCTTATATCGTAATCATCTATGAGTATCTGCCCCTTAACAGGATCAAAAAATCTCAATAACAGCTGTATTATCGTGCTCTTCCCGCTACCTGAACTCCCGACAAAGGCCACGATATCATTTGGATTTATAACAAGATTGATATCATTTAAAACATATCCATCAGATGTTGGATATTTATAATAAACATTTTTAAACTCTATTTTTCCCTTTGGATTTTTTAGAACCACAGGATTGTTTTTGACCTCAACAACCTTTTTTTCATTCAATAAACTGTATATTCTCTCCCAACTTGCCATTCCTATCTGAAGCTTTGAATTCATATTAGAGATATTTTTAAAAGGCATGTAAACAGTAACAAATGCTGCTATAAATGAAAAGAAAACTCCAGCAGTTATCTGACCGCTCATTATCCATTTGTAGCCAATGAATATAAGAACATAAACAACCATGCTTCCTATAAACTCCATAACAGGTCCTGAGAGTGACGTAGCCCTCAGATACTTCATAACCTTATTGAAATACTCCTGATTTGAAAATCTGAATTTTTTTACTGACTCATCCTCATAGTTATATGCCTTTATTATTGGTATCGCTCCAAGGCTCTCTTGAAAGCTGTTTGATACATCACTTATAAGCCGCTGAGAATCTCTGGAATATTTTCTCATCTTTTTGCCAAAAATTCTTAGTGCCACAAGCGAAAAAGGCAGGAAAACAAGTGAGAATATAGCTAACTTAAAATTTATATAAAATAAAAAGAATGTAACAAATATGACCGTGAGCATATCACGGACACCATAAAGTGGTATGAACTGAACAGCACTCTGTATATTTCCTATATCGTTCATAACCCTGCTAAGTATATCACCGGTCTTTGATCTCCAGTAAAACTCCATAGGCAGCTCGTGTATTTTAATAAAAATATCCTCTCTCATCTGCTGGACAGTCTTCTGGCCTATATAGTTCATAACATAATTGTTTATGTACTCAGCAAGCAATCTTATGATAAAAAGAATTGGCAAAACTATAAGCAAAAGCTTTACCATTTTTGTGTTTTTATCTATGAATATACCCTGAATGAACGGACCAACAAGATAAACTATCAACCCTCTTATTCCAGCGAGCACAGCCATAGAAACAAATGCTATAACCATTCTTTTTTTGTGTGGTTTTAAATAGGAAAAAAGCGATTTGTATAATTTTTTCTGTTCTGGGGATATCTTCATATTATCTCAAAATCTGATACTATCTTTTCTGCAATTCTTTTATTCACCCCATTTTCACCTAACATCTTTCTTATGCTGTATACCTCACTGACCATAGCATTATACTTGTCATTATTATGCAACAGATCAATGACATACGCTGAGATTTTATTAACCCTTAAATCACCCTGAATAAACTCTTTAACAGCCTCCCTTTTAAGTATTATGTTGACAAGCGATATATATGGTATTCTTATAACGGCTCTTGAAAGCTCATAGTTTATTCTTGAAGTCTTATATCCGACAATCATCGGCACACCCATGAGTGCATTTTCAAGTGTTGCAGTACCGGAACATGTAAGACAGAATGTCATATCCTTTCTTATGCTGTAGTTATTATCCCTCACAACTCTGATATTGTTTCCTGTATAATTTTCGGCAATGATTGTTTCATAGTATTCATCACCAAACTCATTGACAGCAAACACATAACCCTTAGAATTTTTAAATTTGCTTTCTATGTTGCTAAAAATTTTTGAAAAAATTCCGAGGTGATTTTCTATCTCCGATCTCCTTGAACCTGGGAGTATTCCTATCTTATAATCAAAATCATCATCTTTTTTTATATCTATTTTTTTATTGATATCAACATCAGGAACTATATCAAGCAGAGGATGTCCGAAAAAACTTACCCTTCCACCAAGCTTTTTATATATATCAACCTCAAACGGAAATATTGCAAATATCTCCTTACATATTTTTGATATAGTATTTGCTCTCTTGGGTCTTGAAGCCCAGACCTGTGGTGGTATATAATAGTAAACTGGAATATCCCTATCCCTCGAAAGTCCGAGAACCTGTCTGTTAAACCCATAGAAATCAACAACAATAACAAATGCAGGTTTCTTATCCTCTAAGAATCTTCTAACAATTGATATAAGTTTTATCCACAGCCCAAAGCTTTTAACACTGTCCACAAACCCGAAACTTCCCTTTGATACAAGATCATAAACAAATCTATCAGAGACCTCTTTCAACCGAACCCCACCTATTGAGTGAATTATAAGTGAAGGAGCAACTTTTTTTAGCTCCCTCACAAGGTTTGATGCATGGAGATCCCCTGAGACATCACCAGCAACCACAAGCACATCATTGTTTCTTGAAATTTTAAGCATATTCAATCACCTGTTTTATTATCCATCTTAGTATCAAAAATCACCTTTGCAGCGTTTATAGCATCACCAATCTTTTGAGACATCTTTGATTTTTCTACAGCTGACTGTCGTGGCAAATCATATCTCTTAATATTTTCGGTAACCTCAATAGCAAGCTTTAAAGCATTTATTCCCTTGTTTGCATCAGTAACAGGTTTTTTAGAATTTCTGATACAATCTATAAAATGATACAGCTCCTGAGTTATTGGAAGTTGTTTTTCTATCCTTGGAGCTAATATTTCAATATCATTGAGATTTTTGGGATTATCATTCTTCTTTCTGTATATTCGTATCTTTGAACTTATATAATCAACTGATATATACTCCTCATCCTGATATATTCTCATTCTTCTTATTCTTTCAAAGGTTATCCTGCTCGCAGTGAGATCTGCCGTAACACCGTTTGTAAATTTGATCCTTGCATTTGATATATCCTCATGGTTTGAAAAAACCCTTGCACCTATTGAATCAACAGATGCTATATCAGAATTGACAAGCGATAGAAGGATATCAAGGTCATGGATCATAAGATCAAGCGTAACCCCTATTGATGAAACTCTCGGATCATAAGGACCAAGCCTTTCCATATTTATATAAAGCGGCGATTTCACATATTTTTGAGCTTCCACAACAGCAGGGTTAAATCTTTCAACATGCCCCACCTGAAGAACAACACCCTTTTTTTCGGAAAGCTCGCTCATTTTTTTTGCATCATCTATGGAATCAGTTATTGGCTTTTCAACCATACAGTGTATCCCGTTTGACATAGCCTCCATAGCTACCTCAGCATGGAGATGTGTAGGGACAGCTACAACAAGTGCATCAATCTGAGGTAAAAGATCCTTATAGTTTCCATATGCTATAGTATTATTATTCCAAGCAAGGGCTTGAGCTCTTAAAAGATCGACATCTGCAACACCAACGAGCTCAACCTCTTTCATCTTAGCCAGAGTTCTTGTGTGAAATGTACCAATCTTTCCAGCACCAACAACACCAAATCTTATCTTATCCATAAATTACCTCGCTAATATATTCTACAAAATTACAATTGCTCTATAAAGAAAAAGAATTATTCTCATCTCCATAACTTTGATTACAATCACCTAATAATCGAGGAGCATATTCTTTTTCTCTTATTAATTTGCCAGCAGAATCATAAAATTGCGTCCAAATTTTATTATTACGCTTAATACCTATTTCACATTCTGTTTTTTCCTTATTATAAATACAACCACCAGTAAATTCATAATTATTAGTTAACCTGAATTTTAAATTTCTCCTCTCTTTGTTAATAATATTGTAATTATTTTTATCTAATTCTTTTAAAAAAGTGAGAAGTTCTGGATTATTCTTGATAAGTACTTCATACGGAATTTGTAATTCGGTTTGTCCATAAATGCCTCCTGATAATTAAATTATAGACATTCCTGATTTCGGTTAGGTTATTTTTGATTTGATGATACATGTTTAGATTATATTTGATTTGATGTATGAATAAAAACGGCTAAAATTTTGTACAATCTATTGTGATAAGCGAATGGATGAAATTATATAATAGTTAAGTTATGCTGAAAAAAGGAACTTTCCTCTTTTATAAAGAGTGGCCAGAGCCTGCCCCTGCATGCCTTGAAGCATGGGGGAGATTTACCGCTCCCTTTATAAAAGGAAGAAAGAGAGAGATTTTACTCTTTCCAATGTTCTAACTTTTCAACTTTTTTAAAAAGGGGGAAAGGATAATTTTATTAACAACTATAAAAAGTCCAATATGTTATGGATTCTTACACAATGAAAACTCAAAAGATTTTGGATTCGACGCTTGAATGGGACGAGGATAAGCTTGTTCTGCGTAAGGAATCATCTTCCGTTACTCTTTCACAACGTGAAGTGATTGCCTTATTTATCGTTTTGCGCGAGATTATTTCTGAGTGGAAGTCTTCGCAGAAAAAATAATAGAAATGGAGTTGCTATGCTAGATATTAAATTTGTCCGCGACAATCTTGAGCTTGTTGAAAAAAATGCCAAGACCAGAAATCTGGATCTTGATTTTAGGACATTCTCTGAAACCTATGATGCAATGGGTGTTTTGCAACGAAAGATCGAAGATCTACGTGCTATGCGGAAAGCCAAATCGGTGTCTAAGCCTACGCCGGAGGAAATAGAGAAGGTTAAGCAGGTCAGGGCTGAAATCAAGACCATGGAGGTTGAGCTCGCTGAGTTGGAGGCAAAGCTGAAAGACTTTGCCCTTAAGATTCCTAACCTGAACCATGAGTCTACTCCCATTGGTAAAGATGAAACCGGTAATTTGGTTTTGCGACATGTCGGAGATAAGCCGGTGTTTTCTTTTTCTCCTAAAGAGCACTTTGAGGTCGGGGCCGTTGCGAGCATGCTTGATTTGGAACGTGGAGCGAAAGTTTCAGGGAGCCGATTCTATTATCTTAAGGACAAATTGGCAATACTTGAGCGTGCCATGATACAGTTTGCTCTGGATAAAACCTTGCAGAGAGGTTTCAAGCTTATACTCCCGCCTCTTTTGGTTAAGCAGGACGCAATGTTTGCTACTGGCTTTTTTCCAGCTGACAAAAACGAAATATATACAGTTAACCCTGATGAGGACAAGTTGTTCCTGATCGGCACATCGGAAGTACCGCTTGTGTATATGCACTCTGACGAGACGATACTTGAGGCGAATTTGCCTTTGAAGTATGTCAGTGTTACTCCGTGTTTTAGGCGTGAGTCTGGTAGTTATGGAAAAGATACCCGCGGCATCTTTCGTGTCCATCAATTTTATAAGGTGGAGATGGTTGTGTTCTGTCGCCCCGAAGATTCTTGGAGCATACACGAAGAGCTTCTTGCGCACGAAGAGAGCGTTTTGAAAGACTTGGGATTGCACTTCCAAGTAGTAAATATCTGTTCCGGAGAGCTTGGCGCATCAGCCGCAAAAAAATATGACTGCGAAGTGTGGTTTCCTGGACAGGGTAGATATCGTGAAGTCACCAGCACGAGCAATACGACTGACTATCAGAGCCGTAGAGCAAATATTAAGTGTGTGAACTCAAAAGGCGAGAAACGCCTGCTGCACACGTTAAATGGAACGGTCTCCAGTGATAGGCCGCTTTTGGCAATAATAGAAACCTTTCAAGACGAGAAAGGAAATATCAAATTGCCAGCTTGCTTGGTAAAATATACCGGATTTGAGGAGATAAAGAATGAGGGATAGTTCAAAAAGACAACGCTCATATGCCTTGATTCTTGAACAACGGATATGTGGCTCGTTGTTTGAAACAAATCTTCACATTAAACCTAATGCGTGACAGCAGATATTTAAAACTGATGTTGCTGGCTTGCTCCGGTATGTCACTGTTGTTATGCGGACTTAAGGCTTTCAGCTGTCGCCTCTCCTACCTTGCTTTTGCTGATAGAGGAGATTGGGGAAGCAGTCAAGGGAAGCATGGATAAAGAATGCAGTAAAAAAGTCTTAAAGACCGTAGGCATGGTTATTCGCGATATTACCGATATTTTGCGCTCCGCATAGGATGTCATATATGCAAGTTACAGTCAAAACTTTGAAAGAGTATAATTACCTGCGTTATGAGCTCCGCAAAGTCCCCAGCGAAAAAATCAAGACATTGTTAAAACTTTCCGATGAGGAATTTCGGTGTCTTCAAGAAAAATATCGCGCAGATATTTTCCCGAATTCTGCATTTTTTTGAAAATAAAAGCCAGCAAAGCTAATGTAGTGCCCATGAAAAAACGGCATTTTTCAAACTCCCCTATGAGAAAAGTTTTTTTGTCTTAAAAAATGCGGGAGTCGGGAAACATAGAGACGATTTACTCCGGACCTAATTCCTTATGGTCCCGCTGATATTGCTCGTTGCGCCGGAGACACTCCCAATATCTTCTATCTGCCTCCCTGGCGTTTTCGCCCTTGGTTTTTCCCATATTCATTTCGCGGGGATAGTTGGATAGCCTACTGTAATATTTACCAGATATTAACCCCGATTATTTTTATTTCAGCCGACTTTGCCCGACTGTCCTCTGTAATCGTGAATGCAATACCGCGCGTTTCCCCTGGGGGAATATTGTTAATGCTGTTTGGCCAAAAATCCGTAGATGCGACTAATTCGCCGTTTTCGTCGCGTGCTATCACCTCGACATGAGGACCGCCCGGTGTTTCCCCCACATTCTTTATTTCCCCAATGGCACGAAGTCGACCATCTTCCCACCGTGGATTAAAACTGATGATCTTGAAGCCTCTGTATGCTTTCGTTTCAGTTTACTTATTTATTTCGTCCGCTTTTTTTGCTCGTTTTACCGGTACTGTTCCTTTTAGCGAGACACAACGCCATCTCGATTATTCGTTGCTTCTATCCCTGTTTTTATTTCTTCGAGAGCAATTTGCAATGCTTCGGCTTCAGCGGCATTTATTGCCGTTACATCTTCAATCCGCTCAAAGGTGCTGCCAGGATTGGTAACGATCTCCCCTTTGAGCAAAACCCTAATTGCGTCCTCAATCTCGACCAAAGTGAAAGTTATTCTGCTTTCCGGGACGCTATCATATCTTGACCCAAACAGAAGTTGAGTGCCAAGCTCGGTGTTTTTTCTGGTAAAAACAAGCAGGGAATCGGCTTGAGATTTCAAATCCCATCCCTTTGAAAGCTCCCGATTTATAATTGTGTTCGAAATTTTCTTTTTCGTGGACCCAAAAATAGTTACCTCCGGTCTGCCTGAGGGAGTATTGAGTTTAACGGGAGCAGTTGCGCAGCCAGTCAATAGGGCACATAAAAGAATGGGGGCGACCCATTTTTTAAATAATACCGGATGTTTCATAAATCCCCCGACAATCGTTTTAACGTTTCACACGCCATAGTATTTAACGCCAAATCCGCCTTTTTTGAAAGGCAGTCTTGGGACATGCCTTTTTTCTGTCTGATTTTACGGATATTATTGCCAACCTTGTTTGTCATATTCTCTTGACTTTGCTAAACTTTATAATAAATATTATAACAAACTATCTCTAACTTGCTTATTATAATTATACCTAATAAGACAAAAAAAGGAAAGTCCCCGAATCAAATCAAATATAATCTAACTATAAGATGTATCATCAAATCAAAAATAACCTAACCAAAATCCGGCCTGTAAAAAGGTGACTGTCACTTACCAGTATAACAGTCGGACTGATATAACCCTCCCTTTAAAAAAGGGAGGCACAGAGGGATTTTTCTCTTTCTTACTTTCCTCCATTTTGCTATACCTCTAAACCTCTACGCTTCTACCCTTCCAACCTTCTAACTTTTAAACTTTCCAACATTTCAACTTTCTAACTTTTTTTACCGTTCAGGACGGTATGAAGTCACAGTCTGGAGTAAAATTCTACATAAAAAATATGCCTGTCTTCCAGTAATTGTTATTCTCTAATTCTGCAGAATATGAGAATATACTAAAACCTGTAATTTGAACATTATAAATAATCAAAAAGTAACAGATACATCCCGACTTCCGCATTTTTTGAAAAAAGGAATTTAACGTAATTATTTCCTCCAATGACAGATTTTTGAAAGCCCGCAAAGCCAATGTAGTGCCCATGGAAAAAAGGCATTTTTCAAATTCCCCTATGAGAAGAGTTTTTTTGTCTTAAAAAATGCGGAAGTCGGGAAGATGTAGTGCCGACTTTTGATTTTTTTAGGATAAAATTCTTAAAAAACAAGAGTTTTTTGTTTTTAACTGCGGAAGTTGGGCTAGCGGGAAGACGAAGGGATGCCCGGTTTACCGGCAGTCGGTCGCTTTTCGGGGCGTTTGCTAATCCAGAGTTTGTTTAAAGCGGTTATAAGCCAGTCCGCCGGCGGCCATCGCCATAAGGGCAAGGGCGCCCATATTGGTCCAGAAAACATAAGCCTCGCCCCCCTTCAGCAGCACGCTGCGCAGGATGCGCATAAAACACATCAGAGGATTCAGGTAAGCGGCGGCTATGACGGTCGTGGGCATGTTCTCCACGGGGTACATTATCCCGCTCATAAGAATGGCCGGAAAAAGAAAGATGAAGCCGCCCAGCATGGCCTGCTGCTGGTTTTTGGCTATGGTGGAGATCAAGGTACCCACGCTTACGGTGGTTATAATGAAAACCAGAGACCCCAAAGCCAGCTGCCAAAGCGGTCCGCGAACCGGCACCCCGAAAAAAAAGTAAGCGGCCAGCAAAGTCAGCGCCGTGACCGCCAGGCCCAGCAGAACGAAGGGGATGGTCTTCCCCAGCAGTATCTCCGCGTCGGAAAGCGGGGCCGAAACTATGGTCTCGAAAGTTCCCATCTCCCGCTCGCGGGCCAAAGACATGGCGGTAAGTATTATCGTTATCAGGCAGACCACCATCCCAATAACGCCCGGCACCAAAAACAGAGAAGATTCCATCGCCGGGTTATACAGCACCCGAACGTCCAGCTTTACCGGCGGCGGATTCGCCGCTCCTCCTCCCTTTCCGGCCCAGCCCGCGGAAATTATGGTCTTGACATAAGTCTCCACCGTCCGGGCCTTGGTGGCGTTGGAGGCGTCCACAAGGAGCTGTACGCGGCCCTCGCCGCGCTCCGAGGAACGGGCCAGGCCTTCGTCTGGGGCTATGATCGCGGCGTCGGCCCGCCCTGAAACTATAAGCTCCAAAGGGTCCTCCCCGGCCGTAAAATCGACGGGCTTGAACCAGCCGGAAGAATAAAAATCCCCTTCCAGCCGCCGCGCCATGACATCGTCCGGAGCGTAAAAAAAAGCCAGCTTTATGTTCTTTATTTCGGTGGAGAGGGCCAGTCCGAAAATCGTCAACTGTATGACGGGTGCGCCGAACAACAGAACGCGCATTCGCACATCCCTGAGGGTTTGCGCCAGTTCTTTCTTTATAAACGCTCTCAGCGTAATATTCATAATTTCACGGCTCCATGTCCGTCTTGAATTTTTTCAGCGCCAGCGCCAGCAGGGCGGCGCTCAGGGCCAGCAGAGCCAAGAAAGGCAAGGCGAGCTCCCTGAGACCGGCCCCTTTCAGAAAAATACCACGCACGGCTTCCATGAACCAACGGGGCGGCAATATCATCGTAAAATAATTGAAGAACGGCGGCATGCTCTCCACCGGGAAAATAAAACCGGACAAAAGCAGCGACGGCAGGAGGCCGATTATTATGGCGAACTGCATGGCTACCTGCTGCTGGCGTGTGGCCACGGAAATAAAAAGCCCCTGGGAAAGGGCGGACACCACGTAGAGAAGGCAAAACGCGAGGAAAAGCGGGCGACTCCCGGCGAAAGGAACGCCAAAGACGAAGCGGGAACTCAAGTAGACGAAAAAAACTCCTCCCAGCACCAGCAAAGCGTAGGGCGCCAGTTTGCCCACTATTATTTCTATCGGCCGCACCGGGGTGGAAAGCAGCAACTCCATGGAACCGTTCTCCCACTCCCGGGCAACGGTCAACGCGGTCAGAAGTATGGCCAGCAGGCCTATTATTATAGCGGCGAGTCCCGGTATGGTGAACCACTGGCTGTTGAGTTCCGCATTGTAAAGGAAACGCGTTTCCACGGCCAGGCCTTCCGGCGTAGCGGCTCCGCCCAGCTTAAAGGCGGCGGACCGCTGTATGCCGGCCAGATAGCCCGACACGGCGGCGGCCTTGGAATTGTCGCTTCCATCCATGATAAATTGCGCCGTTACCGGACCGCCGCCCATGACGGTTCGTGAAAAACCGTGCTCGATGAACAATGCCGCGTCCGCCTTTCCAGAATCGAGCATACCCACGGTTCCCGATCCCGCTTCTACGGGTATGAAGTAACCCGAGGAGGTGAATATCTCCTTGAGCCGCCTGGCGGCAGGGCCCTGATCAAGGTCCGAAACCGCCAGTTTTATATCGCGTACCTCGAAATCTATGGCGTAGCCGAAAAAAGTCACCAGCATCACCGGAAGGCCAAGGGCCAGAACCAGAGTAAAAGGGTCGCGCAGGATATGCATGACCTCTTTGCGCGCCACGGAATAGGCCCTGTTCAGGTCGAAACCGTTCATCTTTCGGCCCCCTCTATAATGCGTATAAAAACATCCTCAAGGGAAGGCTCGACCGGCCGGGAGGAAACGGACGGGGGCAGGCCGGTTAAGGCGGCGGAGAGGGCGGCCTGATCGCGGAAAGCCGCGTGCCATCGCATACCGTGCGGAAATAGTTCGAGCAGGCCCGGCGCTTTTTCCAGTGAGCGTATAAACTCTACGTCTTCAGTCCCTTTAAAATCCAACTCGGCCATCGGGCCGGGGAACGCTCCTCGTTTCAACTCTTCGGGCGAGCCGAGGGCTATAAGGCGGCCGGCGCTCATCAGGGCAATGCGGCCGCATTGCTCCGCCTCGTCCATGTAGTGAGTGGTAACTATCACCGTCTTGCCCATTTCAGTCAACTTGCGTATCAAATTCCAGAAACGCGCGCGGGAAGCCGGCGCCACGCCGGACGTGGGTTCGTCGAGGAACACCACCTCGGGATCGTGCAGAATGGCGGACGCCAGCGCCAGTTCCTGTTTAACGCCGCCGGGCAGAGAAGCGACCATGGTGGACAGGGGCCGGTCGAAGCCTATAAGTTCAAAAAGCTCTCGTCGGCGTTCCGCGGCGTAACGCGGTTCCATTTTCCTCAGACCGGCGGCGAAATCCAGATTCTCACCCACCGTTAGGTCGTTGTAAAGCGTGAACTTCTGAGACATATATCCGACTATCTTTTTAATGCCCTTGCCGCCGTCGGAAAAATCCAGCCCGCCTACCAGAGCCGAGCCGGAAGAGGGAACGAGCAGGCCGCAGAGCGTCCTTATGGCGGTGGTCTTGCCCGCCCCGTTGGCGCCGAGAAAGCCGAAAATCTCCCCGCGTGCCACGCTGAAGGAAACGTCGTCGACCGCGGTGAAATCGCCGAATTTTATGGAGAGGTTTTTTACCTCAAGGGCCGGGCCGGTTTTCATCGCTCCGCCCCCTTACCCCGCCTGATGAATATTTCCTCGAAACCGGCCGCCCCGGCCTCTTCAAGCACGGCTCTCGGCTCTCCGGAAGCAAGCAGGGTTCCGTCGTCCAGAAGGTGTACCCTGGCGCAGCGTTCGGCCTCGTCCATATAGGCAGTGGAAACTATGACGAGTACCCTGTCCGCCGCCAGGCCGTAAAGCAGCTCCCAGAATTCCCGGCGGCTGATGGGATCCACTCCGTTGGTAGGCTCGTCGAGCAGGAGGGCGGAAGGGGACTGCAACAGTGCACACATCAGCCCCAGTTTTTTATACATGCCGCCGGAAAGCTGCCCGGCGCGGCGCTTCAGGAATTTCCCCAGCCTGGTTATCTCCAGCAATCCGGCCGAGCGGCGAGCGTAGGTTTCGGCGTCCAGCCGGTAAAGCGCGCGGAAGAATTCCAGGTGTTCCTCTATCGAAAGATCCGGGTAAAGGCTGGCCTGTTGCGGCATATAGGCCAGGCCGGGACGGAACTCGGCGAAATCGGCGGCTTTACCGTCCTTAAAATAGGTTATGGAGCCGGAAGACGGCCGCAGGAGCCCGGCCAGAAGCCTCATCGCGGTGGTCTTGCCCGCCCCGTTGGAGCCTATCAGGCCGTGCAGCAGCCCTTCCGAAAAATCGAAAGAAACTCCTTTCAACGCCTTTACGGCACCGAAGGATTTTGACAGGTTTTCTGTTTTAATGGAAAAAGAATTCATAATTATAAGGGTTTCTGAGGGAGGGGTCAAGGGTTAGAGAGACTCGCGGAGTGCGAGGCTTATTTTTTACCCTTAAAACCTTAAATCCTCATCCCCCACGCCTCATTCAGGCAGTTTCACCTCCAGGGTCATTCCCGGCTTAAGCATCCCATCCGTATTTGAAAAAGAAACTTTCACGGCGAAAACCAGGCGTGTGCGCTCCTTGCGGGTCTGCACGTTCTTGGGCGTGAATTCCGCTTCGGGATATATCACGGAAACGCGGCCGGGAAACTCTTTATCGGCGGCCTCGGGCAGGAAACCCTTTACATCCATTCCCACGTTCAGTTTCGCCAGGAGATCGTGCGGCACGTAGACATATGTCCAGACCTCGGACAGGTCGGCCACGGTAAGAAGTTTAGTCCCCGGGGCCACCATTTCCCCCTCTTCCCTGTACTTATACAGGACCCGGCCGGGAACGGGGGATTTTATCCTGCACCAGGAAAGGTGCAGGGCGGCGTCGTCCCTTTTGTATTTCAGCCTGTCGTAATTTTCCCGAGAGACGGAACCGCTGTTGTAAAGCTCCCCGGCCCTTTTGAAATCTTTTTCGGCTATATCGGCAGACAGCTTCAGCTCGTCGCAATCGAGTTCCGCAAGGAGTTGGCCTGGCCTGACATCCTCCCCTTCGGCTACGGTGAATTTTTTTATCACGGAGGAAAGCCTCGACGAAAGGTCGACCTCCGTGGCTTCTATGGTCCCGGCGTAAAGGAAATCCTTTTTAGCGGAGGTTTCCCAGACGACCACCCCCGCGACCGCCGCCACAAGAACTATAATTATAATTTTCTTCTTCATATCGCTCTCCTTAACAAAAGTTCATGGTTCACAGTTCAAAGTTGAGAGTTCTCTTTGCGCCTTCCTCCCTGCTCACCCTTCACTCTTCACTTTTCACTCCTTCATTCTCCTTCCAGGGCTGCCAGCACGGCCATCTGAGCCAGCGTGGCAATATCGTTCTCCGCTTTCAGTAATCTGGACTCGAGCGCCTTTAAATTGGCGCTTTGCACTTCGAGATAGGTGGAAGAGCCGGACCTGTAAGAAGCGTAAACGAGGCTGGCCACCTCTTCCGACTCGGCGGCATTCTCCTCCATGAGTTTTTTCCGGGAAAGCAGGGACAAGAGCCTGTCTTTGGCATTCAGCCAGCCTTTTTCTATCTCGTTTTTCCGCCCGTTCTTCATCTCCTGGGCGGAAAGCGCTTTCAGTTTCTGCTCCTCTTCCCGCGATTTGGTCTTTCCGCTTTCGAAAATCGGCACACTTATTGACAGGAAAGCGGAATTCTGCCAGTAACTCGAGGTTTCAATCCCGTTAGGATAATCGAGCGAACTGCGAAAGGCGAGATTTGCCCTGGGCCAGAGTCCGGCTCTGAGACTTTCGGAGAGGAGACGCAAAGCCCGGACGCTTTCCTCCATCGAAAGCAAAGAAGGATGGCCGTCCACGGTTTTGCCGGAAAGAGGGATTTTTTTCAGCAATTCTTCGGTCGGCTCAAGCGAAATATAAAGAGTGGCCTGGGTTCCGTCCGCTGAGCTGGCGCCGGCCGGCAGAGCCGCAGCGGGATTCACTTCGCCCCATTTGCCGCAAAGAGTCGCGAGTTCTCTGAATGACCGGGCGAAAGCCGAACGGGCATTTATCAGGTCTATGAGCCGGGAGTTAAGCTCCTGATGGGCTCGCAATTCGTCCTGCTTGGCAGACAGGCCAGCTTTGACTTTGAGCTTTATCTCTTCGTACTGGCTTTTGACCACGGACACGGCGTCTTCTAGGAAAGAGATTCTTTCGAGAGCGAGTTTCAGGTCGAAATAGGCCATTCTCGCGGCAAGCTCCACGGAGCGTTTCTCCGCTTCGTATTCCTTTTCGGCGGCCTTCAGCGAAGCCAGCGAGGCTTTATATTTTTTTTCATCTGCCCCTTTGTCGAAAAGGGTGTAATAAGCCGAGAGACCGGCCGACATATTCCAGTTATTGCCCAATTTTACGGTCTTCTCGGTGCCGGGCAGGGGCAAAGTTATTTCCTGCGTTTCGCTCTGGTATTTAAAACTGCCCTCCAGCAAAACCCTGGGATAAAGGAGCGATTCCAGGGAAGATGCCCCGGCTCTTTTGGAGTCGAGACCCGCTTTGAGGGCTTTCAGGGCCGGGGAATGGTTTATCGCCGCGGATACGGTTTCCCCGAGCGTGAGTTCCAGCGTCGTACGACCGTAACAGAGACCGGACAAAAAAAGGAGAAATACCGGCAGAAGCCTTTTCATACTCCCCCCTTCGGCGAAAGACCTCTCAAGGCCAGGTCTATTCTTGTCCTTATGGCCGAATCGGAAATTATCCCGTTCTTAACGAAAGAAAAGGCAATGGGGAAAAAAGGCCCCAGCTCCAGCCTTTCCGCCACTCCCACCCCGGCCACCGGAAGGAGAACGGCAAACGCTATCATCGGCAGGGTTACGGTCAAAGGATAATCGGCTATCATTTTCTTTTTCCTGCATTCCTCTATCAGCCCGACCAGCAGTCGCACGTGAGCGGTGAAATTCTTCTTTACGAACAAAAGGGTTTCCCTGTTGCCGGAAAGAATATCCCTGGCCATCGGCACTATTACGCCCCTGTTCTCCCGCACGAAACCGGCCAGGGTGAAAAGGCATTTTTTCAACTTTTCCAGCGGCTCGCCTTCTCCGGACACGGCGGGAACGAACTTTGCCATAAGTTCGGCGTAAAGATCCTTGAGAACTGCGTGCTCGAAATTTTTCTTGTTCCTGAAATGGTAATGGAACATCCCGAGATTCACGCCGGCCTCGCGGCAGACATTCCTGGCGATCAGGGAGGCGACCCCGTCCTCCCGGGCCAGTTTCTTCCCGGCTTCTATCAGTTTTTTATCGGTTCCGATGGACGGTCTCGACATATAACCTCCATAAAATAAGTTCAAAGACACAGGTTCAAAGTCACAAGTCTCAGGTCTCAAGTGACGGTGAGACAAGAAAGAAAGCGAAAAAAATAACTACTCATATGTATAATTATACATTCGTATAACAATTTTGTCAAGACACTGTAAGGGTCGATAATGTATCATAAATTGTGTAATTCTTGACAAGAACAAATAAATTGGAAGTAGAAGCCATTAAAAAAATTACACAAAACTTTTGACATTACCAATTATCCCATACAAGAGCCTGAAAAATAGCATAGGGTCTATTTCCCGACTTCTGCATTTTTTTGAAAAAAAGAATTCCACACAATTATTTTCCCCAAGGACAGATTTTTAAAAGAACCCGCAAAGCCAATGTAGTGCCCATGAAAAAGTGGCATTTTAAAAATTCCCCTATGAGAAAAGTTTTTTTGTCTTAAAAAATGCGGAAGTCGGGGGATCTATAAAAGTGATGATAGAAGTTTTTTAGCATCATCAAGCTTTTTCATTTTCATAAACTGGCTTCTTACATCAGTAGCATTTTTAAATTTTGATAGCCACATACCACCAAGCCTTCTTGCCCTTATAAGGGCTCGCTCCTCACCGTATTCTGATGAGGCTATCTCTAAATACTCAATAAAGGCATTTATTCTGCCGCTCAATGAATATTCTTTAGCATTACCATTTTTTATATAATCCTTTATCTCAGTAAATATAAAAGGATTTGATATGGCACCACGACCAATGGATATTGCATCACATCCAGTTTTTTTAAAACACTCAACAGCCTGTAGAGGATTTGTTATACCGCCATTTGCTATTAATGGAATCTTTATTTTTGATTTAACCTCAGCAGCAAGACTAAGATCAGCCTCACCAGTGTGTTCCTGTTCCACCGTTCTCATATGAAGATGAATTATGTCTGCACCAGAGGATTCAAGATTTTTTGATATCATAATAGCATTCTTATCATCCTTATTTAATCCGGTTCTTATCTTAACAGAAAGTGGTATCTTAATTTTTGATGCAATTAATTCAACAATATCAAAAAGAACTGATGATGTTTTAAGAAGAGCTGAGCCTGCACCTGTTTTGGTTATTTTTTTAACAGGACATCCCGCATTTATCTCAATCATATCAGAGCCAAATGACTCACATAGGAGAGCAGCATTCAGCATGGAGTTTTTATCACTCCCAAAGATCTGTAAACACATAGGCCTGTCATCCCTTACTTTTATAGCATCCATAGCCTTTTTGCTTCCGTAGCACAAAGCCTTAGCAGAAACCATCTCAGATATCGCCATATCACAACCATACTTAAGGCATATCTTTCTAAATGGATAATCAGTGATCTCTGCCATAGGTGCTAAAAATATATTACCACCGAGTTTGAGATTCTTAATAGTTAATGGATTTAAATACATACTGGTCAAAAATCTATAAAATAATTTCCATCATGGGCAGGTGAAAAATCTGTATACTCTCTCTTTTCAATAAGCTTTATTTCATAACCTTTTGCTTTTATCTTTTTTAATACCGATAGCTGATAATCAAACGCCTCTCCTTCAACCTTATAAAGATCATCAAGCTTTTTAAACTTCACTCCAACTGGATCAGGGAGTGTTTTATCTATGCTCTCAGTGCCTGGCAGCGGAACTTCCTTTGCAATCTTTTTGACTTTGTTTTGCGAGGCATACCATCCATGCCACGCCATATGAGCTATGACAGATGCAAGATATTCCTCAGATGAATTTCTGTATCTCTCATCCGATATTTCACAAACTGGCTTATCATCATACATAAAAAAAGTTGTCCTGTTAGACTGCCTTATCTCAAAGATATATCGCCTTACAAGCATAAAGCTACCAGCCCTGTCATAAAGCCACAACAGACGAAGCGAATCCTTTATTTTTGTTTTAAAATCATCATCACCAATTATACCAAGTGCAGATATGGATGAAGGATCATTCTGATCAAGATCTTCTTTTTTATCATTGGTGGTTATCTCTTTAGAAAACTGGGCCACTGTGTTATCTGTTTTACCTGCCCCATCGTCTACCTCACTTCTGTTTATAAAATACCATACAAAAAAACCAGCAATAAGAACAGGTAAAATCACAAAAATAAGAAACCTCTTATTCATACTTCTGATATAATAAACTGTTTATTTTATATAATTATTCGTTATAAGCCTTTAGATATGATTTATAAAAAGCTTCAAGTTCCCTTTTCGGGTCTTCAAACTCTATTATATGTTTTTTACATCCTCTTCTTGAGCATATCTGAACCTGACCGCCATCCTTGAGATCAAAGGCAACCATATGTCCATTGCAGACATCACACTTTCTTGTGCTTTTAAGATCAGCATTACAATGAGGACATCTAAAACCAGCTATCTTACCGTTGGGAACATTCAGATCTGTTTCCACACTGTAACTCCCATAAACGGAGCTCAGATAAAGCATAGTATTTTTGCCAGCATATGTTAGCTTAACCCCTATTGCAGGTTTTCCATCAATCAATTTTTTTTTGTCTATTAGTGATTTTCCACAGTGTGGACACTTTACATTAACTGTTATCATAAGATCTCCTATGGAACAAGAATCAGACATTTTTTTTATTCTGTCTTCTGTCATCTGACTTCTGTTTTACATTCCTTTCTAATATTATAACAGTTAAACCAATAATTTTCAATAAAATTGTATTATATTAATATGAGAATACTTGTTGCATTAAATGCCTTTAAAGGGACTGCAAGTTCTTCTGAATTAAACAAAGTTATTTCAAAAATTCTTTCCAAAAGACACTCTGTTTTAATTAAAAACATATCAGACGGCGGTGATGGATTTATTGATTGTTTTAAAAAAAATGGAATAGTCATAAAAAAAATCGTCACAGGGCCACTTTATCATATGAAGGTTAAAGCAAAATATGTTCTGGATAGTGAAGTGGCATATATCGAAATAGCTGAAGCATCGGGTATAAGATATCTTAAAAAAAACCAGCTTGATATAATTAATGCCACAACATATGGTGTTGGAGAATTAATAATGGATGCTGTAAGAAGGGGAGCTAAAGAAATTTATATTGGACTTGGTGGCACAGCATCAAATGACTGTGGATTTGGTATGGCAAGAGCACTCGGTATAAGATTTTTAGATGGATATGGAAATGATGTAGAGAACAATATATATGGAATGATCAATATAAAAAAAATTGATTTTTCAAAATTTAATATTTCTGATAGAATAAAATTTTATGGTGTTTGCGATGTAAAGAACAGGCTTTTAGGTAAGTATGGCTCTGCAAGGGTTTTTGGGCCACAAAAGGGAGCAAGCGAAACCGATATAGAGATTATAGAAAAAGCTCTAAAGAATTTAGCTGATGTTTTAAAAAAAGAAACCGGACGGGATATATCAATCATAGATGGTGGAGCTGCTGCAGGAGGTTTGGGTGCTGGACTTTATGGATTTTTAAACTCCAAAATTATATCAGGCTCAGATTTTATATTTAAAAAACTAAAATTTTTAGATGATTTGAAAAGATGTGATTTAGTTATAACGGGTGAGGGTAGGTTAGACCGCTCAACATTTTATGGCAAGATAACAGGTGAGATAATAAGGGTTGCTCTTAAACACAAGAAAAGAATAATCTTTATAACAGCAGTGGATGATTATAAGAAAAGGATTAAAGGAACTGAAATAATTAATCTTTCAAAAAAATATGAGATCTCATACCTGACAAAAAACATAACTGATGCTATAGAAAAAGAAGCTTCAGTGATAGGCAAAATGCTCTGATAACTCGCGATATGTTTTATCTGGCAAGTTCAAACATCATATCTATTGATTTTCTTGATCTTTCTATAAGATCCTTTGAAAGGATGACCTCATTATTGGAAGGAAGATTTTTAAGAGTTTCTAAAACATTTTCAAGCGATGTCATCTTCATATACGGACATAGCCTACACATTGCAATAAATTTTTTGTCAGGAAACATTGTTGTCGCAAGCTCACCAAGTCCACACTCAGTTACAAGCATATAGCTTTCAGCACTGGTATTTTTTATCTGCGCCAACATATCAGATGTGGATCCCATAAAATCGACATTTTCTATTATCTCTGAAGGGCATTCGCTGTGTGCCATAACCATCATATTAGGATACTTCTTTCTGTACTCCTTTATAACAGCTACATCAAATTTTTCATGAACAATACATGAACCATCCCAAAGTATCATCTCATCCCCGATCCTTTTATTAAGGCTCCTTGCAAGGTTTCTCCCCATAAACTTATCAGGTATAAATATTATTCTTTTATTTTTTTTATAAAGATTGCTCAAAATCTTTTCCGCATTTGAGCTTGTTACTATAACATCACTGTATGCCTTTACCTCAGCCTCAGTGTTTATATATGTAACGACAGGTGCATCAGGATATTTTTTTCTCAAAGCTATAACATCTTCCTTTTTTATTGAATCACTCAGACTGCATCCAGCATCAGGCGATGGGACAAAAACACGTTTATTCGGATTCAATATTTTGGCAGTCTGAGCCATAAAATTCACACCGCAGAATATTATTATATCAGCATTAATACCTGAGCAATCACTTGAAAGCTTAAAGGAATCACCTACCAGATCGCTTATCCCTAATATAACCTCAGGCCTCTGATATACATGGGCCAGTATAACAGCATTTTTGAGCTTCTTTAACCTGTTTATTTCAACAGTGAGCTCAGCAATCTGCTCCAGCTCGCCTTCAACACATATATTTGTTAAACCCTTTTCCTTAAGCCTAAGAATCTCATTCTTTACTTCTTCATTCATATGTTTAATATCCTATCAATGTTCAAGAGTTTTTCACTGTCATATTCAAATGTATCTATAATATTTCTATCAGTGTTAGGTCCGTGAAAATCTGTTCCAACTGTCGCTATGAGATCATTCCTCTTTGCTATATCAAAATACTTCCTTATCTTATTATTAGTATGTGTTGGATAATAAACCTCTATACCATCAAAGCCTTTTTTTACGAGCTCTTCCACATTAAAGCTGCCTTCAACCGTTGATGGGTGTGCCAAAATAACAAGCCCGTTTGCCTTTCTAATCGTATTCATTGCTTCCTCTATATCAGGCCCTCGTGGCTTTACATATGGATAGCATCCCTCAATAAGATATTTATGAAACACATCCGACCTGCTTTTGCCATAACCCTTTTTAACAAGCAGATCAGCTATATGAGGTCTTCCAACAGTTGTTTGAGTTGAGACATCAAGCTCTTCAAAGCTTATATCAATCTTTATATCATTCAACCTTTTTATTATCTCTTTAGCCCTTGAAATCCTTCTTTCGCGATAGTCTTCTATATCGGATAAAAAACTTCTATTCTTTATATCAACATTATAACCTAATATATGAAGATAATCATGATCCCTTGTGCTTATCTCTATACCGTTTATAAATTTTATATCCTTCTTATCATCAGCAGCAATACTCATCAATCCATTGACTGTATCATGATCCGTCAAAGCAAGATATCCTATCCCCTTTTTGATTGCAAGAGATATTATCTCTCTCGGTGAAATTGTACCATCGGAATAGTTGGAATGTGTATGAAGATTGATTCGCATAGAAGCCGCACTTAAAAAGGCCGATCAGGCGCTTAATACTTCCTTTACCTCAGGGATCTCTTCTTTAATTGTTTTTTCAACAAGATTTTTTAATGTCATAACCGAAAACGGACATGCTCCGCATGCTCCCACTAACTTTACCTTAACCACGCCCTTTTTTTCATCCACGTCCACAAGCTCTATTGAACCACCATCAGCCTCAAGCATTGGTTTTATTTTATTTATTATATTTTCAACTTTTTTTCTCATAAGGCCTCCAGTATATACGGTGACATTTCATCATCACAGGTTTGACTGGCATAAACACTTTTTCTACATCCAAGCTCTGTCATCCGTTAACTAAACCTACTACTAATACTATTTTAGCATTTTTATGCCAAATTAAGAGTTATCCAGCCAAACCGTGTAACGGTTCGGGATCGTTAAAAATCATAATCCTTTATACTTTTAAAGACACAATCAAATGTTGACTCAGAAGGCACAAAAAATGATTTTATTCCATACTCATCCATTGACTTCTTTGTTTTTAAACCTACGGGAACAGCAAAAGCATCCTTTAATATTTTACTGCCAACCATATCAATAAAATTTTTAAAGGCTGAGGGGCTAGAAAAAACAATAAATGAATTTTTTATGTTTTTAACAAGTCTTTGCTTTTTTGATATGCTTATCTCAGGCCTTAGAGTTTTATATGCAACAAGATTATCCACAATGGCACCATCAGTGGTAAAACTTTTTTTTAAAAAGTTATCACTGAGATCAGATGTCACTATCAAAATATTAAGTCCTTTAAGATTATAGTTGTTTTTAAACTCTTTAAAAAAATCTTTTGAATTAAATCTCTTAGGCACAAAGTCTGGTTTTCTTCCAAAAAATTTATTTATCTCAACAGCGGTCTTTTCGCCAACAGCAGCAATTTTTTTATCATTTATATATCCTTTTTCAGCTCCTCTAAAAAAGGCATTAACCCCGTTCTTGCTTGTAAATATAACCCAGTCATATTTTTTATCAAGGGGTTTAAATTTTAGAAATTTTATTTTTATACAGCCAAAAAAAAACGGGACAAGCCCACACTGTCTTGCTGTTTTAGAAATTTTTTTATACTCACTGTATGTGGTTGTAAGTATCACTCTTTTCTTTTCTGATTTTTTCAAGGATTTCTCTCCCTCCGCTTTCTAAGATTTCATTTGCTAACCGAATGCCATCCTCATCGGACACATCATCCTTTACAATACTCCTCTTTATAAACATCTCTCCTTTTATATCACCAATGTATGCATATATTGTATAACTCCCATTTTCACTTATGCAGCAAACCCCAACAGGTGATGAACAACCACCTGATACAATATTTGAAAAAGCCAACTCAACATTAAAGCATTTTCTGGTCTGGCTATCATCAATCTCTTTTAATATTTTGTTTAACTCCTCATCAGATTTCCTTGTCTCAACAGCAATCATCCCCTGTCCTCTAACCGGTGTAAAATCTTTAAGACTTAATATCTCTTTTACCTCGCTCAAAAGCCCTAATCTTTTGATTCCAGCAAATGCCATTATGCCGCAATCATACTCACCAGAGCAAATTTTTTTAATCCTTGTTTCAATGTTTCCCCTTATGTTTTTTATTTTTAAATCCTTTCTGAGTGACATAAGCTCGCTTATCCTTCTTGCGCTTGATGTACCAACGACATCACCGCTTTTAAGCATTTCTAATGATGAATATTTTTTTGAGACAAACACATCAACAGGGTTTTCCCTTCTAAGTATTGCTGATACAACAAGCCCGTTGCTGTTTATATCTGTTAAATCCTTTAACGAATGAACAGCTATATCTATTTTTTTGTTTCTCAAATACTCCTCAATCTCAGTTACAAAAATCCCAGTTGATTTTGTTTTATAAAGCGGATTTTTAAGATCACTATCCCCGACAGTTGTTATTCCTACAATCTCAGTTTCAATTCCAATATCAAAAAGTTGCTTCCTAACCATCTCACACTGAAGCATCGCAAGCCTGCTCTTCCTTGAACCTATCCTGAGTTTATTCATAAGTTTTTATAAGCATCTCTATCATATCAGCAAAAGAATCGCTTTTCATTTTTTTCATTCCCATAAGATTTTTAACCATTGACATATGCCTTTTTATCAGTTTGTCTATAAGCATTGTGTTATAATTTCTCATAACCTGCTCTGTTTTTAAATCAATCTTATTCATCCTTACTGTTTTAGCAAGCTCATTTTCAGAAAATTCTATCGCCTTTTTTTTCATCATCTCAAAAAGCGGTATTATCTCGTTAAACGCAAAATCGTTTTCAAACTTTATAACACTATCATCTATTATTGATGATGCCACCCTCATATTTTCCCTTCTTGCATTTATATTTTTCTTTGTAAGCTTTTTGAAATAGTCCATATTCATAAGAACCACATTTTTTATATTTTTTATTTTCACTTCAACATTGGGTGGGAGTGATATATCAACCAGATAAAGTTTTTTATTAATTTTTGAGATGCTGTCCTTGATGTTGTGGTAATGGAGCAAAGGTTTTGATGATGATGTTGCAAGAAATACTGCATCAAATTCAGCTATACTTTCATTTAAAAGATTGAAATCAAATGTTTCAAATCCATACTTTTCTGAGAGTTTTTTTGCCTTTTCATATGTTCTGTTTGAAATAAAAACCCTTTCTGCCCCATTTTCAATGAGAACTCTTAAAACAAGCTCTGCCATATAACCAGCACCAACAACAAGAATTTTTTTATCAGAAATATCTTTAAATATTCTCCTCATCTCCATAACAGCTGTTCGTCCAACTGATACAGTTCCCTTTGATATATCGCTCGTGTGCTGTACCCTTTTAACTGTTACCATAGCCTCTCTGAAAACAAAGTATAAAATCTTTTTTACAGTCCCACTTTTAACAGCAGTATCAAATGCCTTTTTAAACTGGCCTGTTATCTCATTCTCACCAACGACCATAGAATCAAGCGACGATGCAACACTAAAAATATGCCTAACAGCTTTTTTACCATCATAATGGTAAAAAAGCATACTATCGTTATAAAACCCCAATTCTTTCATTATGAGATCAGAGATGTATTTGTTATCAATCCTTTTGTTTGATGTTACAAAATATATCTCCGTTCTGTTGCAGGTTGAAAGTATCATTGCTTCATCGACGCCGTTTATTGAAGTAATTTTTTTCAAAAGCTCAGGGATTTCTTTTTCATTGATATAAAACTTTGAAAGATTCTCCTGATTAACCCTCTTATGGCTTATCCCTAAGACATTCAATCTTCTCATATAAAAACCTCTGATGAAAGCTCGTATGCTCTTTTAATTGTATCATTTACGCCTATACCAAAAAAAGCATTCCCACCCAGATAAAGCCCCTTTTCTTTTTTAATCTCATCTATGATAAGTTTCTTCATATTCTTTGATTCAAGGTTGTAGTTCGGTATTGCTCTTATGTGCCTCTTGAACGATATAAAAGAGGGCTTTCCATTTGATTTAAATATCCTTGAGACCTCATTAACAGTATAATTTATAACCTCATCATCACTCATATTCAAAACATCTTTATTAAACGCTCCTCCAACCATAGAGGAAAGCAATACCATCCCTTCTGGGGCTCTGTTTGAAAATATATTTGATGAAAATATCGTTCCTAATATCTTAAGCTTTGCTTCCTCAAGGGTTATAAAGCCAAATCCCTGAGGCTTTTTTTCAAGAAGCTTCTCCTCATATCCGAGATGGACAACACATATTGGTTGATATGATATCCTTTCTGCGTATTTTGAAACAGGTTTGAATATTTTTGCAAGTGCATATGCAGGGAGTGTGAAAACGATCTTATCAAAATCCTCATCATAATTTTCTGCCTTAATCCGCCACATATCACCATTTTTTAGAACCTCTTTAATCTCAAAATTTTTTATCACCTCAAAACCGCCAATTTTTTCAATCGTATCTATAAGCTCTTGCATACCATTTCTAAACGATGTAAGATGTCCTGGCGGTGGGCCACCTTTTTTGAGTTTAAACATCGCTTTAAAAAGTGAACCGTAATCCCGCTCAAGCTCCTTCATCCGATGAAATGCAAAATCTAAATCAAGCTCATCAAGATTCCCTGCATATATCCCCCTTATCATCGGGTCTATTAGCTTTTCTGCTGCCTCACGCCCTAACCTTCGCCTAACAAAATCGCCAACAGTTTCATCAGGTATATCACTTTTTTTTATAAATATCTCTGATAAAATCCTTGCCTTTCCCAATGGTGTTATAAGCCCGCTGAATGCAAACTCAATCGGCTTTTCAGGAACCTTCCATAGCTTTTTGCCATCATAAACAAACCTGAGCTCGCTTTCTCTACTTGATGGGAGAAGCTCGCCACCAAGCCCTGCACTTTTTATAAGCTCTAAAGTCTCCTTTTTGCTGTCAAGGAAACCGTTTGGTCCACTTTCAACAGTAAATCCATCCTTTGTAGTGCTTGATATTGTTCCACCACATCTTGATTCCTTTTCAAAAAGCTTTATTGATGCCTTAATCCCTCTTTTCTCTGACTCTTTTGATATGAGATAAGCAGAGACAAGCCCTGACACACCGCCACCTATGACAGCTATCTTCATAATCTTCTCCTTATTATTTTATAAAGTGCTTCAATGAAATCATCATCAGCGTTTAAGAGCGGAGCTCTTAAAAAATTTTTTATTCCTGCTTTTTCCGCCTTCTGTTTTAAAACTATATCTATATCATATAAAACCTCAAGATTGTCCACTGGAAAACTTAAAAAAACTGCAACCACATTATCATATCCTTTAATCATATAAACAAGCTCATCTGCATACGGCCTGCTCCACTTTGCAGGCCCGACCTTGCCTATATATCCCAAAAAACTTTTATAATCAGCAAACCTTTTTCTAAAAATCTCATAGCTTTCCTTAACCTCATCCTCATAGAGATCGCCCTTCTTTTTAAGCGATGATGGAACTCCGTGAGCTAAAAAAAGAAGTGCAGTTTTTTGTGGCAAAAGACCTTGGAGTGTTAGTTTTATTCGCTCTGAAAAAACATCTATAAACTCTGGTTCATAATACCACTCCTTCAATATTTTAGGATTCTTCATCCTCTTTTTTATCGGCCCGAAAAGCGAGATGGAATACTCTGGATAGAGTGGAAATATAAGTGAATCAGGTGGCTCATCATATATGTAAGGCTTTGAGTGAGTGTATGCTGCTTTTATTGAGATATCATCATACTTAAATTTTTTCAAAAGCTTTTCCACAATCTCATCGGTGTATCTCCTAAGCGGTGTCCATCCTATGCTGTTATATCTTTGAGTCGATTTTTTTGCCCTAAGCGTTGATATAATCTCTGCCATAGTCTTTTGAAATGGGAGTAACATCATAGCATCATCAGAAAATATATTAAAAAGATATTCCTTAACCTCGTCAGGTTTATCAGGAACGCCCATATGAGTTATCAAAATCCTTTTCATATCATCTGTATCTATGAACCAAATCAACCGCAAAGGCGACATTTGACTCAGTTGTTTCTTTAAGAAGCCCGTGTCCGAGATTAAATATATGTCCGTTTATATTCCTTCCCTCGTCAACTATACTTTTTATCCTTCTCTCTATATCCTTTTTATCGACTAAAAGTGCATCAGGTGCTAAATTTCCTTGAAGCGGTAAATTTTTAAAAACATCAGCAAACTCAGATATTGTGGCAGACGAATCAACCGAAAAACAATCAGCCCCAACCTCAAGAGCAGCCTTTGATAGTCCAAGTCCTCCCAGAAAAAAATATATTGTCTTTGCCCCATATTTTTTTATCTCATCATTTAATTTTTTTGCATAGGGAAGTGAAAAAATTCTGTAATCATCCTCTGGCAAAAGATATGCCTTTGTATCAAATATCTGAACTATCCTTGCACCGCCATCTATCTGAGCCTTTGCAAAATTTAATATGTTAAGCGTTACCTTCTCCATAAACTCGTCAAAAAGCCCTTCATCCTTTAAATCAGTTAAACGCTTTATATCGCCATTAAGAAGATAGTATGCAACAGTAAATGGTGAGCCAACAAAACCTATAAGATCCTTATCAGACGAAAGCTCAGCAGCAAGAATCTTTATCGCCTTTGAGGCAAAATCAAAATCGCCAACATCGCAAACCTTTAAATTATTAAAGTCATTCTTGTTTTTAATCTCCTTTCCAATAACCGGTCCCGGTTTGTATTTGAGATCAATATCAGATTTAATAAACGGTATAAGTATATCAGAAAAAAATATTGCAGCATCAAAACCGAACTCCCTCACAGGCATAATAGCAACCTCTGCTGAAATCTCGGGGATTAAGCACATTGTAACAAAATCATATTTTTCTTTGAGAGCCCTGTATGATGTCATATACCTTCCAGCCTGCCTCATAAACCACACAGGAGTTTTTGTTTTTTTGCCATTCAATATATCGTAAATCATAAATAAGTAAGTGCTCATTAGTCATAGCCATCAAAGACAAAAAGAGAATAAGTAAGAGCCAGAGAAAAATCACATCTATTTTCTATCCATTTTTATCCTTTCAGATATTATTCTCCAAAACTACCAAACTGCTATACCTCTAAGTTGTCAAGTATTTTATGTTACTATATTTCTAAACTGCTATAAACTTAGCTTATAATATTTTATAAAAATTAAACCATAGCTTTATCATTTTCTAACCAAATCCTTGTCCAACATCGTAAGTTGGCCAAGGTTTGACAAGATATTAAAATGGAAAAATGTATTATTACACTTTAAAGAAAGAACATATTCCACAACATCCAATGAATGCTGAAAAAGTTTATTTGAGCAATAAAGCAATAATACGCCATAATTGAGACAAATATTCATTCGGAAAATTAACTTTCGTTAAATTTTTTTAGTGGCTCCGAAGTATAGGTTCTTTCAATTTGGATGTGAATATACGCTCTTACCACTTCCGTAGTATGACTCATATATATGCTGATAAACTAAATCACATTTTTGATTATAAACTTCGTCTGTAAATATCGGTGGCAATTTTTCAAGCATTTCACTAATACATACCTTCACTGATGCCCTTGCTTGCTGTTTCTTTCGCCAATCAAGGACAAGTTTTTCTGATTTCAGTTTTTCCAGCAAGTCTTGCGCTATTTTTTTAACCGCCAATATATCTTTTTTCTCCATTTGAATCTGCGTGTTTGCTACTAATAAATCATAAACAGCAAGTTCCTCTTCGGAAAGATTTTCTGACAGCGCCCGTTTCTCTTCATCATCCAGACTTTTAACAAATTCGAGTAAGCAGTTATAATACTCTTCCACATTCATTGACCCGGCATTGTATTCATCAATTAATTTCTGGAATCTTTCCATATAATTAATACGAGACTTATTAAGCATATATAAGGCATGCAGTTTGACCTCAATTTCTTTTCTTAATTGCTCTGCAATGGTTCGCTTGTGGCCTTTTTTAAATTCTTCCTGTAATTTTTCAATATCTAATTTACTTAAATCAATTATTTTACCAGATTCGTATTTATCCTGTGTCTCTTTAATCCTTGGTTCAGCCTTTACCGAATTATCCAATAATTCTGAAACTTTCTTTAAAATTTTCGAGATATCAACCGTTGGAGATATCGAACCCAATTTATCTGCTAAAACCTGCAATATCTTCACAACTGGCTGGGATTCACTTGCAGATGGATCGGGCAGTATCGCCTTATAAGTTTTTTGGATGATTGCATTTTTTTCTTTAAACATGGATTGTCGTTCATCATTTTCCAGCATGCATTCAACCGCATCATCTATTAAACTGACACATTCTAATCCATCCGCATTCATTATTTTTGACAAAGATATTTTCCATTCATTTAATAATTCTGTCATTTCCTGAATATCTTTACGAAGTTGTTCTATCAACTCAGATTTTTCAAAAATCGGCATATCACCTTTGCCTTTATCAGAAGCATAAACAGCCAATGCCTTATTCAAATTATGAAAAATGCCAATGTAATCAACTATCAATCCTACAACCTTATTCTCGCCAAAGACCCTGTTAACCCGGGCAATGGTCTGCATAAGGGTATGATTTTTCATTGGCTTATCAAGATATATCGTAGAACAAGATGGTGCATCAAAGCCTGTCATCCACATTGCACATACAAAAACAATCCTTAACGGGTCATCCGGGTTTTTAAACTTCTCATCAAGGCTTTCGTTATTCATCCGTTTCCGATGCGGTATGATATCCACCCCCTTTGCCTTTAAATCTTCAACCTCATTCTGTGCTTGTGAGACAACAACTGCCATGTCCGTTTGTTTCATATAAGCTATCGTATCGCCTATCTCTTTTCTGATTTCATCATTACTCACTTTTGCCTGCTCTTTTTGTAGTCTTTCTATGTATTCATTCCAGTATTTCTGGACCTTATTATACATTTTTACAGCAGTTGCCTTATCGATTGACACAACCATCGCTTTGCCCATGAAACCACGATTCATGAAATGTTCAACGACATCCTTTGCAATTTTTTCAAGGCGGTCTTCACGAGTAATCAGTTGATATTCTTTAGAGAATTCTCTTTCAAACTTTTTTTCCTCTGCTTCTTCTAATTCTGCTTCTTCAAGGATACGTTGGATATCGTCATTTAAACTTAATTTTACCAGTTTAACTTCCGGTTTTCTGTTTTCATAATAAAGTGGCACTGTTGCTCTATCATCAATTGCCTGCTTGAAATTATAAATACTGACATAATCACCAAAGACCTCTTTTGTTTTCTCTTCACCAATAATAAGCGGTGTGCCGGTAAAAGCTATAAATCCTGCATTTGGTAATGCCTTACGCATATTCATAGCAAAAACATCATACTGGGTTCTGTGCGCTTCATCAGTTATAACAACAATATCTGAGCGGTTAGAAATAACGGGATGGACTGTTCCTTTTTCTGTCCTGAATTTTTGAATAGTTGTAAAGACATAGCGATGGTCTTCTTTTAGTAGTCGTCTTAAATCCTCGCTTGTTTCAGCCCGTTCCTGCTTTCCTTGAATAACACCTGAACGCACAAATCGTTTATAGGTCTGCTCATCCAGTTCGTTTCTATCGGTTACAACTACAAATGTCCAGTTACCCGGTATTTTTCTTAATATTTTCTGTGAGAAGAAAATCATTGATTCTGTTTTGCCAGAACCTTGCGTGTGCCAGAAAACGCCTAGGCGACCATTATTCTCACGCATCTTTTGAAATGCTTTAATAGATTTCTCAACTCCTAAATACTGGTGATTCTTGGCAACAATTTTAATGAAACCATTTTTCTCTTCTTTAAATAAAGTATAATTTTCAATAATATCCAAAAATCGGGATTTTTCACAAACTCCTTTTATAATCGTATCAAGTGAAACAATGCCTTCTTCACCCTCATCGTTAATTTTTTTCCATTCATTGAAATGATCCCACTCAGCAGAAATTGTTCCAATCCGGCTTTGACTACCATTTGAAAGAATAATTACCCCATTATACCAGAACACCTGTGGGATTGTTGATTTGTAATCTCTTAAATTCTCATCGTATGCTTTCTTAAGGTTACGATGAGATGCTTTAAGTTCCATAAAAAGAAGTGGAATACCATTGACAAACCCTATAAGGTCGGCTCTTCTGGTATACATTTCACCGGAAATCCAAAATTGAGAAGCCAAAAAGAAATCATTGTTTTCTACATTATTCCAATCAACAATCTTCACCCTTTCTGAAATATATTCGTTTTTATTATTCAGATAGGAAACAAGGACACCATTTTTAAGAAAATCATACACTTCACGGTTTGCGGCAACCATCCCCATTAGACTTCTATCTGCAGTCAGCATTTTTATTGCTTCATCAAGGAATGTTTCAGGAAGAGTTGGATTAATCTTTTTTAGGGCTGGTTTAAGTTTTGAAATCAAAACAACATCTGCTTTTGTTTCCCTGCCAAGAAAACTTTTACCATTGTCATCAAACTCATGGAAACAGTTCTGTACTGTCCAGCCCAATTGACTGAATAAGTCCATTGTCGGTTTTTCAATAAGTGCAGATTCTGAATATTTATTTTCTTTTGGCGTCATAATTATGCCAGCAAATTCAATATTACTTTAATTATAATTTCTTTTTCTGATGGTTTACTTATGGCAATCATAAGAGTTAAAGCAACCAGAGAATTATTATCAATACGCTTTGAACCATCTTTACGAAGCAAAATACCATTTTTCTGTAAGAAACAGATAAAAAGTGCTGCGGCAATACGTTTGTTACCATCAACAAAACTATGGTTTTTAACAATAAAATATAGTAAGCTGGCTGCTTTTTCTTCTATCGTAGGGTAAACATCCCTACCATCAAATGTTTGATAAATTGTTCTGAGAGAACTTTCAAAACTTCTGTCCTTTTCCTGCCCGAAGAGAGAAGAAGTTTCAAAATTTTTTTTCATTTCTCCTATAATTATCATTGCATCTTCATAAGTAAGTTTAAATCTTTCCTGATGTGTTCCTTCTGGTACAAAAAGTCTATGATTGTCATAATCATCAAGAATGTCAAGTGCCCGTGAATATTCAGTTATTACCTGTATTAGCCCTTTTGTTTCGGAAGAAAAGCCTTCAAGAGCAAGAACATTGCCTAATAATCGTAAAGATTGCTGTAATTCATTATATTTATGTTCTGCGGCCTTAAGCCGTTTTTCATTGATTGTATAACCATCAACAAGATGTTTTTTGAGAACATTTGTCGCCCAGATACGGAATTGAGTTCCTTGCTTTGATTTAACCCTATATCCTACAGATATAATTACATCTAAATTATAGAATACAACATTCCTTTCAACAGACCTTTTTCCTTCTTTTTGAACTATTCGGAAATTCCGAATGGTTGATTTTTCTTTCAATTCCCTCTCTTTATAAATATTTTTTATATGTTCATTTATTGTTGCAATTCCTTTATTAAACAATTCTGCCATTTGTTTTTGTGTGAGCCAGACAGTTTCTTCTTCTAACCTGACTTCAAGCCGGTTTTTGTATAAAACTATTTGACCACCTGAAACTTCTTTTATGTTATGTGCATTTCTGCTCATTATGAATTTTCCTTTCTTATTCTGATGTCCATATCAGAAACATCAAGTTCGCCTGATATGAGTTTTGGAAGTAATAAGTCTCGGGTTGTTCGTAAGACTTTATTTATTTTTTGCATAGCAAATATTTTATTAAGTAAGGGTAAAATGAGTTTTCCAAATTCTTCTATTGTGTTTTTAGTCGGTTCTATGATTTTTATTTTTTGTAATCCATCATTAGTTAATGACATTTGTGTTGCACCAGTGCAATATTGATCTTTCTTCTGATGAAATTCATTAGAGTTAATAGTTAAATAAATAAATGAAAAATTAAATTCATTTGTTTTAAAACCAGCAAAACCGGAAGAAAGAATTGATTTATTTGCTATATCTTCGTTAACTTTTGTAAATCCTAAAACCTTATATGTATCTTTCATTCTTGCAAACCATACAGAAAACACAACAGGTTGTTTTTGTGCCCTGCTTGGTTTGTTTTGATAAGAAACTAAAATTCCATCTTTTACTATATCAATACCTTCTATATTTGCGGTTGCAAAATATTCTTTTTTCCCATTATATTCGGAGACATTTTCATTGATAAAATCCCAATACTTACTTTGCATAATGCTTTTTACTTCCCACCCCTCAGGAATCTTACCTAACTCTGAATCGACAAATTTCACCTTCTCATGTCCCGGAAAACGGAAATCAACAAACCATTCCCGATAAATCCTCTGCGACATCTCTTCAAGTATTTGTATCCGTCGAGTATTGTTTTCAATGAGGTCATCGTATGCAGAAAGGATGGAAGAAATTTTCTGCTGCTCAATTAATGAAGGAATAAGAATTGCCATATATTTAATATCACAAATTGGAAGCTGTGGCTGAGCAACACCACTTTTGAAGGCGTTAATTTGTGCTTGGAATATTTCTGATCTCAAATATTGATATAGATATGATGGTAATATTTTTGTCTTGTCACATCTTATGATAACCATACCCGAATTTATACGAACATTGTCAAATGTAATTTTGTTAGTATAATAAGCCACATTACCAATTGTTCCTCGGGTTGTTAAAACAATATCGGAACGGCAAAGTTTACCTGAACGCAATATTTCATCTTTATCTTTTGAAACAAACTGCATGGAATTAAATGAAAACCCTTCTTTTGTTACATTAGTCGCATTTAGAAAAAGGCAGTATCCATCTTCAATAAATTCACCTTGTTTTGGATAATTTCTACCTCTGTCTCCATCAATAATTTCAATAGGGGCATCGGATAGTTTATATTCTTGCCAGGTATTTCTCATACTTATTTTTTCTCCAAAATCTTTGCAACATTTTCTGATATTTGCTCTTCTAATTCTCTTGCTTCTGTATTCAGTGTTTCTAATTCTTCGTTTAACTCTTCAAGCCGTTCTTTAAAATCAAAGCCGTCGCCTTCCTGTTTTACTACGCCTACATATCGACCGGGGTTTAAACTCCAGCTCTGTTCTTCAATTTCTTTCAATGTAGCAACTTTGCACAACCCGAGAATGTCTTGATATTTATCATTTGGGAATGTTTGTTTCATTAGTTCTCCGCTGCCATTTTTTGTTTCAATATTTTCTGCGCGGTATAAACGAACGATATTTGCGATAAATTCTATCTGTTCAGGTGTGAATTCACGGTGTGCTCGGTCAATCTGGGTGTAAATCTTACGGGCATCTATGAAAAGAACTTTATCTTCTCTATCTATATTCTTTTTGCCTTTATCTAAAAACCACAATGTGCAGGGAAGAGTAACCGTATAAAAGAAATTAGAACCAATTGCAATTATTACATCAACGACTTTTTGTTCTATTAATTTTTTCCGTAGTTCCAATTCGCTTGCTCTGGCATCGCTTGCTGAATTAGCCATAACAAATCCAGCTCGTCCCTTTTCATTTAAGGCACTGTAAAATAACTGAATCCATAAGTAATTACCATTATCTGCCGAAGGCATACCGAAAGGGAACCTGTTTCTGTCATTTTTAATACGTTCTTTATCAATCCTATCCACATTGAACGGTGGATTAGCCATTACAAAATCAAACTTGCTAACTATATTGTGTAGATCTTCATAATAAGAATTACCCTGTCTAACATCGCCAGAAAGTCCGTGAACAGCAAGGTTCATTTTACAGAGATTCACAGTTTCTCTTGTCTTTTCCTGCCCATAAATACTAATTTCGTCTACTGCTCGTTTTTTATGTTCTTCCACAAATTCTGCACTCTGGACAAACATACCACCAGAACCACAGGCAGGGTCAAGTATCTTTCCATGAAACGGCTGGATCACAGAAACAATTAACTTAACCACAGAAGTAGGAGTAAAAAATTCGCCTCCCTGTGAACCCTCATTCATAGCAAACTTGCCAAGGAAATATTCATAAATCTTACCAAAGGCATCACCTTCTATATCTTCAGGAATTGACGACATAACTTTTATTAATTCAACCAACAGACTGTTCTTAAATCTGTTATAGGTCTTTGGAAGAACACCTTTAAGGTCTTCGTTCTCACGCTCAATTGCCTTCATTGCTTCATTTATTGCTTTTCCAAGATCAGAGCCTTCTGGAAGGTTCAAAAGATAAGAAAACCGCGACTCATCAGGCAGATACATAACGCCAGCAGCCTGATAGTCTATTTTTCCAATCTCCCGACGACTACTTGATTTTACAGAAAGAATTTTTTCTTGTTTGGTAAACCGATAATCTGCATATTTCAAAAAGATGAGACCTAAAACTGGCGTGGAGTATTCCGATGATTTCAAATCAGAATTTGCCCGCAATTCATCTGCCACTTCCCACAAGCGTTTTTCGAGTTCAGCAATATAATTTTTTGCCATAGATTTACTTCTACTTTTTTATTCTCTCAACATTTTCAATGTTTTTTAATCCAACCTCTTCTGCCATTTCCAAAAGCCGATTGAGTAAAAAGGGATGTGGCTTCCTGCTGCCACTTTCCCAACTGTTCACAGTTGAAAATGTAACCCCGACCCTCTGAGCAAACTGTTCTTGCGTTAAATCAAGTTTGTTTCGTAATTCTTTAATCAATTTTGAAATATTTATGTTTTTCATAACATTACCTCATAACCCTATTATCCGACAAATATATTATTCATTTGTTAATAATTTTAAACTCTATAAGATATAATATAGAATATTTTTTAATAGAAAGTCAATAAAATGTAAGTGTCCATAACATATTGGATTTTTTGAATTATTAACAAAATTATCTAAATAATATTCCATCGGTGGCTGAAGAAGTCATCTATATAGTTATCTGGTTGTCTCGTTGTTTAGTTGTTTGGGAAGAAAGGGAAAGTTAGTTATTTGGTTATTTAGTTATTTAATCATCAGGATGAATACAGATGTAATCAAGATTTATACAGATAATCATCAAGATGTAAACGGATTCAATCAAGACTAAAACGAATAAAAATCAGATGTTATCATATAACCATATCGCTTTTATTATTCTCTAATTCTGCAGAATTAGAGAATAACAAGATTAAAACATTAAAACGATATAAGTAAATTTCATCAGTTAAATAAGTTGGCATTGAAAAAGCTTAACGAAAGATAATTTTTAAATGAATAGTTGTCTCAATTATGGTGTATTATTGCTTTATTGCTTAAATAGGGGACACTGAAAAAGTCTAACGGTGAAGATTTTATAAATAAGAAATCGTTTAAAAAGTTTAAAAATTTATATCAAAACTGCAAGGTTTTTGATATATAATGTTAAAAAAACGTGCAGCTTTTACTACCTTTTGGCTTTAAATTGCCAATTTTTGGCTACTACTTCGTCACTCGTCGTTTACAGACCTTATTCAGGTATGCTCACTCCTCGTTCCTCGTCTCGCCCGCCTGCCTGCTGAAGCTGTTTCAGCGTAGGCAGGCTTAAAAAATTGGCTAATTTATAGCTCAAATAGACTTTTTCAGTGCTCCCTAAATAGACTTTTTCAATGCCTCCTAATTTATATTTTTTTTATATCTTGGTCTAAAAAAGTAGCAAGTTTTTTTGATTTATGTCTAAAAAAGTAGTAATATTTATTTATGACTATTATAAAGAGATATATAGAAAAACAAGTTATATCTGACCTTAAGGAAAAGATGGTTTTCATTTCAGGACCAAGACAAGTAGGAAAAACTACATTTGCAAAGTCTTTAATAAAGGATAAAAGATCATATCTTAACTGGGATTATTATGAGCATAGGGAGATGATACTTAAAAATCAGCTTCCACTGGTAGATTTTATTGTTTTTGATGAGATCCATAAATATAAGGGGTGGAGCAATTTTATAAAGGGTGTTTATGATGTTTATAAAGAGAAAAAGAAAATTATTGTTACAGGAAGCGGCAGGCTTGATATTATTAGAAGAGGTGGTGATTCACTTCAGGGAAGATATCATATGATCAGGTTTTTACCACTTACCTTAAATGAAATAAAAGCTGATAATGAAAAAGATTTTATAGAGTTCTTAGAACTATCGCCCTTTCCTGAGCCATTTTTTTCATCATCAAAACAAAAATCTGACAGGTGGACAAAGGAATACAGAGAAAGACTTGTTTATGATGAAATAAATACCATAGAGAAAATAAATGATATTTCTAAGTTAGAGCTTTTAATGATAAGATTACCGGAGCTTGTTGGCAGTCCTCTATCATTGAATTCACTTGTAAATGATATAGGTGTTTCACACAAGACGGTTGCAAGATGGATAAATGTTATTGAGATGATGTTTGGAATTTTTAGGATTCGTCCATTTGGAATCAATATCTTAAGAGCTGTAAAAAAAGAGCAGAAGCATTATCATTATGATTATAACTTAATCAAAGAAAACTCATTCAGATTTGAGAACTTTGTTGCACTTCATCTTTATAAATGGGTTTGTTTTGAACAAGATAAAGGGAATGATATAGATCTTAGATATATAAAGGATGTTGAGGGTAGGGAAATAGATTTTGTGATAGTAAAAGAAAAAAAACCTATAACATTTGTAGAATGCAAGTGGAGTGATGTTGATATATCAAATAATCTGAAATATATAAAGAAGAGGTTTCCAGATTCCCAATGCTATCAGATATATGCTCATGGTAAAAAAGAATATGAAAAGGATAGAATATGCCTTATGCCAGCCTACAGATTCCTTAAAAGATTTATATAAATGTAATAGAATCACTACCTTCATTTTCTATAAAATCCAACCGATGCGTTTAGATTTTTATGGGAAAAAATCTATTTTTTTTGAATAAATTTCATATAATAATTTTGCGTTAACTATTTTATGGGATACTGAAAAAGTCTAATCATCAAGATGAAGACAGATTAAGTCAAGATGAAGACGGATAAATCAAGAAGATAGTTATTTAGGAAGAACAATCATCGAGATGAATACTGATGTAATCAAGATGTAAACGGATAAGACAGCAGATGAAGACAGATAATCATCGAGATGGAAACGGATTTAATCAAGATGAAACCAGATAAAATGGTTGTTATGGTGATTATTTTTATAACATCTTTGAATGACTTAGCTGGTAGCTTTAAACGACTCTTGTCTAACATAACAAATTAGCCAAAATTTGTTATATAAAAAGGGTGACACGACTCTGGCCAGCTTCAGACAAAAACTTTCCAACCCCTGCTGATTTGATGTTTGGATATTTTATAATCTCATCCCATTTATAGCCCATAAGATCCATTGACATCTGACAGAGATAAATCTCCACTCCCATATCACCGGCAAGCTTGATTAATTCTGATAGAGTTTTAACATTATTTTTTTTCATAATAGATTTTATCATAACAGGACCAACCCCAAACATATTCATTTTTGATAGTTTTAAGCCTTTTGTGTGTTTAGGGAGCATAATCTCAAATGCCTTTGATATCATATCCTTCTTAATCTTTTTATCAGGATCTTTAAAAAATGATATACCCCAAAATGTTGCAAATATAACAACTCTCTCATACATTGCAGCTGCCCCTGTGGCTATTATCAAGGCTGCTATAAGTTTATCCATATCACCACTCATTAATATCATTGAAAGCTGGTCCTTGGGAGCATTTGCCTTCAATTCATATATTTCCTTTTTCAATTCATCTATTTGTTTTTCGAGATCTTTTATATCACTCATATCTCCTCCACAATAACTTGAGAATTTTCTTTTTTAAGTCCATTTAAATATATTGCAAAAGGTCTAAAAAACATATGTATCCACTTAGTAAATGGGACAACAATCAATATCCATGAAATTTCAATTGCAATGTTTATTTTGTAAATAATCTCAAGAAGATTGCTATCAGCTCCAAAAACTATGTTTGATGTGTATGTCAGAAAGAGAGAAAGGCCTATCAAAAAAAGCATAATAACAAAAAGCCAGTCTGTTGAATGTGAAAACTTTGATGATTGTCCCTTTTTAAACAATCTTCTAAAAATCATAACAGACCCTCCAGCAATAAGTGAAAGCGATGAATAATAGATAAGCACAGAGAGTGGAGTAAAAAGTAAATATTGCTTTTTTAAAGGTTCAAGGATATGAAGATTTGAGATTATAAGCGTTAATATATATCCGCTCATAACCAATAGATGACTGAACCATCTTACATAATCCTTCTCAGAGCATGCTATAAAGTTTTTCTGAGTAAACCCATGAACTATCATATTTTTTATATTTGAAGGATTTAAAGAAACAACAAATTTTTTTAACCTATCCAAAATAGTTTTTTTATACATTATAAACAGGTATGAGATTATATAAAGCGTTATATAAAAAGGAAAAACAAGCTCTATCTTAGCTGCAAGACTTCCAAAGTCACCATTAAATTTTAAAAAAGTTATGAGAGCTATGGCAAATATAAAAATCACAAATATGTTCTGTATGTATGGAAATCTATAAAATATCTTTGATATACCTGTGATATCATACTCCGATATAAGATATCTTCTCAAGCTCATCATAAATTCACCTGGCGATGCATCCCTCGGACAGGTTGATGAACACTCGCCACAGTAATAGCACATCCATGGTTCAAGCGATGATAGTATAGATTGTTTATCACCTATCTGAGCATGTCTTATCATCACCCTCGGAAATGATAGTTCTTCCTTTGATAAAGGGCATACTGCACTACAGTTTCCACAGTTAAAGCACGCAGATATATCAAATGCTCCATATTTTTTTATTTCTTTTAAAAGCTTTGGATTTACTTTTTTTGTCATTTTTATTTTCCTTGTTTGGCTCTGTATTTCATATAGCCACTTTTGCCAGATATTTGCTCAGCTTTTCCATATTTAACAAGCCCAGCCAGTATCCATAAAACCTTTTTAGAATCCAATCCAGTTTCATCGGATATCTGAACTATGTCCTTAGGCTCAACTTTAATACTATTTAAAACATTGTTAAAAAGTCTGTTTGTTTTTGCTGAATAATCAATCAGTGTCCTTGATACAGGCCCAATTTCATCATTAAGTATTTCAAGCTGTTGCTTGATCCTGTTATCTCTATCAGAACCCATAATCACTCCTTAACTATGGCATCTATCATAGCCTCAAACTGTGAAAGCCTTGAACCATTTAAATCTATTGCTCTCTCACTGCAAGCAGCGACACAGGCCCCGCAACCCTTACACATTGCAGGATTAACATATGCAACCTTTTTAATATTTCCATCTATGGTTTTTTCTGTAATAGTAACGGCACCAGAATATAAACATTCCTCAACACATCTTCCACACCCAGTGCATCTCTCTTCATCAACCACAGCGACAAATGGATCAAGTGGTATATCAGGATTTGAAAGCAGTATAGCTGATTTCATTGCAGCCGTTTGTGCTGATTGCAATGATTCTGTTATATCCATAGGTGAAAGGGATGTTCCTGCTGCAAAGACACCATTGATATTCATCTCAACAGGACGAAGTTTGGGATGAACTTCTTGTAAAAATCTGTTTGTGCTTTTTGAAAGCTTGAGATATCCAGAGATATCATCAATCTCAGAAGGTTTCATCCCTGTAAGCAGAACAAGCATATCAACTTCCATCTCCAACCTTTCATTAAAGCTAAGTATATCAGTTGTTGTTATCTTTATTTTATCACCTTCAAATGTTATCTGCGGTCTTTCATCAAGTGGCCTTCTAAAAAATATAACATCGTGCTTTGATGCTATTTCATATAATGATTCTGACTCCATTCCATATGTCCTTATATCAGCATACACATCATAAACATTGACATCAGGAAATTTTTCTTTAAGCTTATTCATTGTATAAATTCCAGATGTACAGCATACCCGTGAACAGTATTCATTTACCTTGCCATCTGCCTGAGGTGTATCAATTCCTTCGTTCTGTCTCGATCCAACACAGTGAATAAATCCTATACTGTTTATTTTCTTACCTTTAAAAACAAATTCCAAACCATCAGATTTTGAAAGAAGTTCTATAAACTCTTTAAGCCTTAGCACATAATCAGACTTTTTATATCCGTATTCTCCATCATATGGCATGTAGTGATCAAAACCTGTAGCAACTATAATACTTCCTGCTTTTATATTGTCTATATCACCATCAGTTTTTTTTATTTTTATATCAAAGTTTCCGACATAGCCACCAATATTAATTATCTCTGACTCTGTATAAACCTTTATTAGTGGATTTGACAAAATCTTTTTAGAAAACTTATTAACTATATCAACAGCTTTTTCATCTGAAGGATAGACATATCCATCCCTCTTCAATTTTCCACCAAGCTTTTTTTCTTTCTCTACAATAACAACCTCAATCCCATTATCAGCTGATGATACGGCTGCCCTCATACCGCTTATTCCACCACCAATAATCAACACTCTGTGCTCAGCATTAACCCTGATAGCATTAAGGGGATCTTGCATCAAAACCTTTTCAACTCCAGCTTTTATAAGCAATATCGCCTTTGATGTGGCCCCTTGAGGATCATCCTTATGAACCCAGCTGACCTGTTCCCTTATGTTTATATGTTCATAAAGATAAGGATTAAGTCCTGCCCTTTGAATAGCATTTCTAAATGTTAGTTCATGGAGCGATGGCATACAGGCAGCAACAACAATCCTGTTTATCCCCATGTTTTTTATATCATCCTCGATTAGTGACTGTCCATTTGATGAACACATAAAAACATAATCCCTTGCCACAACAACACTATGATATTTTGAGATTTCATCAACAATCTTTTTTATATCAACAACATCTGATATATTTCCACCGCAGTGGCAGACATAAACACCAACCCTTTTTTGAGCTTCATTCAGATTATTATCACTCATAAAGATTTCCCTTTGATTGACTTTATATAATTTACAGCAGAAACTGCTGCTGAACCTGCATCAGCTATTGTATCAGGTATATCCTTTGGTCCACGAGCCACCCCGCAAACAAAAACCCCATCAATATTTGTTTGAGAGGGATTTAAAGTCTTATCTCTTGAGCTTACAAATCCATATTCATTTATTTCTAAATAAAGTCCCAAAAAATCTCTTACTGCAGGAATCATTCCCTGAGAAAGAACAACAAGGTCATGTTTTATCTCTTTTGGTTTTGAAGCTTCTTCCTGATGTTCAATCCTCAAAACTGGAGAACCTTTTTCATCAGCAGTAATCCTTGCCACCTTTGCCTTAACAAAATTTATTCCCATCGCTCTTGCCTCGGAATAAAACTCCTCATATCCCTTACCGAATGTTCTTATATCCATATAATAAATTGTTATATCTGCAAGCGGAAGTGAGCCACTCAAAAGCATGGCCTGCTTTATAGCATACATACAGCATACCCTTGAACAGTATGGCACTCCTATGCTCTTATCCCTTGAACCAGCACACTGGACATAGGCTATTGACTCAGGTATCTTTCCATCAGAAGGCCTTATAACCTTTCCGTAGGGTCCATGTGGTGCCAAAAGCCTTTCCATTTGAAGCGGCGATATAACATTTGGTATTGATATAGCATTGTATTCCTTCTTAGCATTCATAGGTGTTATATCATAGCCGGTTGATATGATAACGGAATGAGCTTTTATATGTATTTCTTCAGCTTTCTGCAAATAATCTATACAATCCTTTGGACATATCCTTGCGCATGCTCCACATCTTATACACTTATTCATATCAAGCACCGGCAACTGTGGAACTGCATTTGTAAAAGGAATAGAAATCGCCTTTTTAGGACTAAGCTCATGCTCAAAATCATCCTCTATATATACAGGGCAAACCTCCTCACACTTTTTGCAGGATATGCACTCACCCTCATTAATATACCTTGGCTTTTTAATAGCATACAAATCAAACCCATCATCATTTTTCTTTATCTCCCTAACCTCTGTATATGTCATCATATTTATGAATGGGTGATGAGACACAGCAGCCATCTTTGGTGTTGTTATACAGCTTGCACAATCAAGTGTGGGAAAAACCTTGCTCAGCGATATCATCCTTCCACCTATGCTTGGAGATTTTTCAATCAGAGCAACTTTGTATCCTGCATCAGCCACATCAAGCGAGGCCTCAAGCCCTGCTATACCGCTTCCTATGACAGCAACATCAATATTAATTTCTTTCATTTTGAGACAATCCTCTCCATATCAGATATTTCTTTTATAAAAGCCTCACGACAAACCGTGCATATCGTTGTAAGCCTTAATCTTTCAGTGCTAATATTAAGTTCTTTCATTTTTATATAAACATTCTCAATTCTTTTTGAAAGCCTCTTATATGCACCTTCGTAAGGGCAGTCAGATCCACTTGACATTATTATTATTCCTGAAATTCCCTTTTTAAAAGAATTGATATAAAAATCCTCAGGAAACATAACAGGATCTGGAACCCTTATTATATATGTGTTTGATGGATATGAGATATGAGCCTGACCAACAGCATTGGCTCCGGGATATGAGCTGTGATTTGTAGCTATGATAAGAATCTTTGATTTATTATTCTGCTGCATTTTATTTTTTTCGAATCAAATAATGAGCATCATAACCATCTTTTTCTAAAAAACCCAAATACTCATGACCAGTTTTGCTACACCATGCAGGGAGATCCTCCCTTGATCCCTGATCGCCAGATTGTATTTCAAGAATTTCTCCAACTTTAACTGATGCTATTCCTTTTTTTGCCTCAAGAAGCGGACCAGGGCACGCCATACTTCTTGCATCAACAACCTTTGCTGGTTTTAAAGAATTAAGATCCATAATCTCCTCCTCAAAAATTAACTAATTTTTGTATAAAAAACCTTGTTATAAATCTATATCTGCACAAAAAAGTTTTTTCACTCTTTTTATTAATTCTTTTATTCGCTTATCCTTTATTGAATAAAAGATCCTATTACCATCTTTTTTTCCAGTGATTATGTCGTTATCTTCAAGTATTCTTAAATGCTGAGATATATTACCCTTTGTAGTGCCAGTGATATCAACTATTTCACCGACACTTTTTTCTCCATCAATGAGAGAGCAAACAATTAACAGCCTTATCGTTGATGAAAGGCAGTCAAATATTTCAGACACCTTTTTTGCCTCTTCAAAATTTTTCTGTTTTCTTATCATATTTAGTAGTTTAGCAAATACTAAACAATCTGTCAAGCTAACACTTAAAATAGTAATGATTTTAAAAGGCAATAGTTGCAAAGAGAGATAAAAAAAGACCTATCAAAAAAAATAAATTATTGCCAGTAACTCTATTGATTTAACTGACAATTTATCATCTATCAATGATTATTTTTGGGTTTGTAATCACAGAACGGGTCTTTTGAGAGATAGTTACCATTATAAACAGCAGATCTTACTCTACATCCTTGGCATATTTTTTTATACTCACAGACCCCACAGTCGCCAATGTATTTTGACGTGTCTCTGATTGATGAAAATATCTCTGAGTTCCAGAGTTCTTTAACGCTTTTTTCAAATATGTTTCCAGCAGATTGTGAAAAATAACTGCAAGGATAGAAGTTTCCATATGCATCTATGTATGCTATGGATTGGGCAGCTACACATCCCTTTGAACCATCTGGTGAAAATGAGAGGTTTCGTCTTTCTAAGTTTTTGCCAAGTTTTTTTGCCTTCTCAGCAAAAATTCTGTAGTATGATGGGGCACAGGTTGGTCTTACCTTCATATCCTTTTCTGATATCTCCATATCAAAATGCCACTCAAGTATTTTTTCATAATCTTCTTTTGTTATTATCTCTTCCATATCATCTTTGGCATTGCCAACAGGAAGAACTATAAACATATACCATGCTGATGCACCTAATTTTTTTGCAAGTCTGTATGTGTTTTCTATATCAGACTGATTCTTTTTTGTAAATGATGAGTTTATTATGAATGGTATGTTGTGCCGTTTAAAGATTTCTGTGGCTTTGACCACTCCATCAAAGCTTCCGTGCTGCCGCCTGAAGCTGTCGTGAATATCACTGTTTGAACCATCAAGACTGATTGAGCATATTCTTATTCCACTTTCATTGATTTTTTTACAAATATCATCATTTATAAGCATACCATTCGTTGCCATAGCCATTTTAAAACCCAAACCATTACCGTATGAGGCTATTTCAAATATATCGCTTCTTAGAAGTGGCTCACCACCTGAAAGAACAAAAACTGGTTTTGAAAACTCAGCCACCCTCTCCATCAGTAAAAAAACATTTTTCTTGTCTATATCTTTGTATTTTAAATCAGTATTTTTTGATCTGCAGTGAACGCAGTTAAGATTGCATCTTTTTGTGGTTTCAAATGCTATCCATTTAAGAGGTGAATTTTCACTCATAATATATTTTAATAAAATTAAAAGGAAAAAATAAAAGAGCCGTTTAAAGTCTTAAATTGTAGTAAAATGGATAATAGAAACCAAGTCGCGAAAGGTAGAAGAAATAATCATGGAAAATGTTATCATAAATAGCGGAAAAATCTACTTGTGTATGCCGAACGGAATAAAAAATCGAAACGCGAAGAAATCGTCGCGGCACGAGAAGAACTTACTCCTCTCGGAAAAGAGTTTAAAAAACTAAACACTCGTTTTTAATAAAATAGAAATAATTTGATAGAATTTAGATAAGATTAAATATAAGGGTGGCTATATGCATATATCCGGAATTTGGTTTAAAAATATTTTGACAGAAATAACACGAACGGCAAAAAGATTTCCCTTCGCTCTTTTATTCTGCGCCACAGCCTGCGTTGTATCTTGGTCGCGTGTGGGAAAGCAGTATTCTAATAATTTCAATATTCTTCTTTTGTCGCTCGTCGCCAGCGCTTTGCTTTTCTACGCTATAGAGCTTCTGAAAGAGAGAAATCCTTTAGCGTGGGTTAAACCATGGTATCTGATTTTAGCAGGATTTGTTTTCGCTGTAATGTTTTACCTTAAATTTTCTTCACTCGCTTACATAAATTATTCCCTTAGATACGCACACTGGATAGTTATAATCGGCTTGTTTTCTTTATGCGCTGCATATCTCGCCGGAAACGAAACAAACGGTTTCTGGCAGTTTAATAAAAAAGTTTTTTTGCGTGGTATCCTTTCATGGCTTTATATGGCTGTTCTTTTCGGCGGAATATCACTCGCTATTCTCGCCATAGAAAAGCTTTTCGAGATTAAAATAAACCATAAAGTACACGAATATATCTGGATATTCGCCACTCATCTGTTCTGGCCACTCCATTTTTTGAGCGGAATCCCAGAAAACTACGCCGAACTGAATGAAACAGATTATTATCCGAGAGGCCTCAAATTATTTGCACAGTATGTATTCATTCCTCTCGCCTGTGTTTACTATGCAATACTTTATATTTACGTTGCAAAAATAATTATAACTCGCCAATGGCCTATGGGCTGGGTCGGCTGGCTTACCATCTCGGCTTCATCGCTCGGGCTCCTGACGTTTTTGCTTCTATATCCTCTCGCTCGCTCGGCCGAAAATGTTTGGATTGATAAATTTCTTAAGATGTTTTCCATAGCCGCTGTGCCACTTATATTCGTTCTCTTTGTCGCCGCTTACAAACGAGTCTCGCAATATGGAATTACCGAGCCGCGTTATTTCCTTTTCGCTGCGGGATTATGGTTTCTCTCGGTTTTCGTTTACCTTATACTGGAAACAAAGCCGGATATAAGAAAAATCCTAGTTTCACTCGCCGTTATGACGATCTTAACTACCTTCGGCCCATGGGGAGCGTATTCTCTTTCCCTGTCAAGCCAAATGACAAGGCTGGAAAAAAAACTTTCAGCAGCTGGACTTTTAAAAGACGGCAAAATAATCAAAATAGCCCCTCTCGCCGATTCGGAAAAACTCTACGAAATAGGTTCTTCCCTCGATTATATAGTCAGAGAGCACGGTATAAAACCACTCGAAAAATATTTTACCGAAGATATTTCTTCACTAAATACCAAATACACTCAGTCACATTGGAAACAGGATATTTTAAAAGAGCTTATGTCTTATATGGGGCAAAACTATATAATGACTTGGCAAAGGAATGATATAAAAACCACTTACTTTCATTTTATTGCCGACAAAGCTCCCATAGATATACGCGGATACGACACGATGATTAATATTGATTATATAACTGAAAATCTTTCCGATACCGCTCCCTACGCTGTAAAATTTGGGAAAGGAAAAAGAACATTACTTCTATTCAAAGGGCACGAGCAAATTATTGAGATACCTTTCCCAAATCTGAACGATTTGGAGTTACAAAAACAAAGAACCAAAATAGCCGCCGAAAAATTACGATCAGAGTCAGAAAATAAGATGATAAAAACAGAAATATATTTTACTAACATACAAGCTAACATTAATTCTGGCGTAACTGAAATAATCTCCGCAAGTGGTTTTTTGCTTATAAAAGAAAAAACAAAAAAATGAAAAACAGGAAAGTTTAAAAGCAGGAAAATTTTATTAACTCTTTAACTCGGCAACTTTTTTACTTTTTAATTTTTTAATCTTCTATTTTTACTCATACCTCAGTGCTTCTATTGGTTCTAAGTCGCTTGCTTTTTTCGCTGGCCAAAATCCAAAAACCACTCCAACAATAACTGAAAATGAAAAAGACATTATTATAGCCACAGGTGGTATGTATATGCTCCATTTTGTAACCTTTCCGAGAACCATTGATGTAGCACTGCCAAAAATTATACCTATGATGCCGCCTGCAACAGAAACTATCACAGCCTCTATTAGAAACTGCCAGAGCACAGCCCTTTTTGTCGCTCCTATTGCTTTTCTAAGTCCAATCTCTTTTGTTCTTTCAACAACACTAACAAGCATTATGTTCATTATCCCTATTCCACCAACTATTAGTGATATCCCTGCTATTATGCCCAGCAGCAAACTGAATGTTTGTGTCGTCTGATTCAACATATCTTTTATATCAGATGGATTAAACACACTCACAGGATCATCCTTGTAAGATGGTGTGTTCATAACATCTCTCATGACCTTAACAATATCTTCCATAGCTCTATCTATATAATCAGCAGACTCAACCTCAACCCATATCTGATTAACATAATCCCTGCCCAAAAGTATTTTCATTGCTGTGTTAACGGGAACAATTATAACATCATCCTGATCATTCATGCCACTTGCTCCCTTTTGAGGCAATATTCCTATAACAGTAAAATTCTTTCTATTTATTTTTATTTCTTTTCCTATTGGATCCTCATCACCAAAGATATCATTGACAACAGTCTGTCCTAAGACGCAAACCCTTCTCAATGAATTATCCTCACTCTTCGTGAAAAATCTTCCATAGTATGGAACAGCATTTCGCATTGTGGCATAGTTTGGTGTTGTTCCTATAACGGATGTGTTGGTATTTTGATCCTTATAAACTGCCTGAACCCGTCCATTAACGTTTACATCATAGTTTTTTATATATGGAAGTTTTTGCTTTAACGTTTCTGCATACTCTATTCTCAATCTTGATACATCACCTCTTTGACCACTGACTCCACCTGATCTTACTCTTGCCGGAAATACCATTAAAAGATTTGAACCAAGCGATGAGAGGCTTGCCTGAATTGATTTTTGAGCACCATATCCAACAGCAAGCATAGCAATAAGGGAAGCGACCCCTATTATTATTCCAAGCATTGTAAGAAATGATCTAACCTTGTTTGATATTATTGATTTAAATGAGGTTTTTGTGTTTTCAATAAACTCTTGAATATTAAACTTTGATTTTTTAAGTTCAATTTTGGCCACATTGTTTTTAAATTCGGATTTTCTATTTATGATATCCTCATATATGTTTCCATCCCTTATCTTTATAACCCTTTTGGCAAACGCTGCTATATCAGGTTCGTGGGTTACTATTATAACAGTCTTGCCCTCATCATTAAGCTTTGTAAAGATATCCATTATCTCTTTGGACTGATCGCTCGCCAAATTTCCTGTAGGTTCATCTGCCAGTACCACAAGAGGATCGTTTATAAGTGCCCTTGCTATAGCCACCCTCTGCTGCTGACCGCCAGAGAGCTGGTTTGGCCTGTGATTCATTCTATTTCCCAAACCAACCTTTTCAAGGAGTTGTTTTCCTCTTTCGGGATTTATCTTATCCAGATATATCTGCGGCAAACATACATTGTCGAGGGCTGTAAGCTTTGAAAGGAGATTGAACTGCTGAAAGACAAATCCTATAACCCTTGACCTGAGGTATGCTAACTCGCTGTCAGAAAGGTTTGTAACATCTCTTTGAAGTATTTCATACTTACCGCTTGTTGGTCTGTCAAGAAAACCTATTATATGCATCAGCGTTGATTTGCCAGAACCACTTGGCCCCATTATTGCAACAAACTCACCCTCTTTTATTTCAAGATCAACTCCCTTTAAGACCTCCAACTCCTCACCCATCTTGTAAACTTTTCTTATCTTTGAAAGTTTTATCATCTTCTCTCCATCATTATTTCGCCACTTGATTGATTTGAATCGTACTTATTTTAAACTCCTGCCCTACGCTGTTGTCTATTTGTGTTCTTACTCCTCTGAGGCATAAACGGATTTGTTCCATTGTCAACATTCTGTTTTAAATACTTTGTTACCTTTTGATATATAACATCTCCATCCTTAAGTCCTTTGGTTATTTCAATAAGGTTTTCATAAGTTTTACCAACTGATATCTTCTTCTTTATCGGATTGTTTTTGCTATCAAAGCCTGTTATCACATAAACATTGCCATCCTTTGAATACTCTATAGCATTCATTGGAATTGCTAAAATCTTTTTGCTATCTGCTGATATTTTGATGTTGCAGGTCATCTGTGATTTTAAAAATGATGGAATTTTATCAAGCCTTATCTTTACCTTATAGATTATCACGTTGCTAACATTTTTCCCCTCATCAAGTATCTGAAAAATTTTCCCTCTTATCTGGGTATCAGGATATGAGTCAAGGGTTATCAGAGCAGTCTGACCAACTCTAACCTTGCCAATATCTGATTCATCCACATCTGCCACAACAATAAGTGTATCAGACATAGCAAACAAAACTGTTGATGCCCCGACAGTTTGCCCTTCAACAATATTTCTTAATATTATCCTTCCGCTTATAGGGGCTAAAACCTTTATTGGCTTATATGAATCCTCCCACTTTTTATATTCACTGTCGCTTATAGATCTTGCAGCATCTATTATAGCAACCCTGTCCGATGAACTCATAAGACAGAGAACATCACCAGTGTTAACAGTAGCACCCTCTTCAACAAATATCTTTTCTATCCTTCCTGAGGATGGTGGAAGTATCTCAACACGGTTTAAAGGGTCGACCTCACCGGTAGTCTCCACATACTCATTTACTCTTTGAAATGATACAGTCAGCTCGCTGTAAACATTTTCCTCAGTTTTAGATTTGCTTCTGGTTAAAAAATATATACCTCCAGCAACTACCAGAACGCTCAAAATTATTATTGTTTTTTTCATCATTCCTCCAAAAGGACAGAAGTCAGAGGACAGAGGTCAGAAGACAGAGGACAGAATGGAGTTCCTTTAAAATCTGACTTCTGTCTTCCGTCCTCTGTTTTCTGTTATCTGTCTTCTGTTTTCTGTCATCTCTCTTCTATTTTAGATAACTTTTTGTTTAACAAACTTTCAAAAGCGACTTTTTTTAAATAAACATTCTGTAAATAATTGTTATAATTCTGGTTAGAATCTATAAGATTCTGTTCAATATTCTCAAGATCTATATAACTCATCTTTCCTGCCATATATTTAACCTCAGCTTCTTTATATCTTTCTTCATTTGCAGCAAGCAGAACCTTATATGTATTTGCGGTATCTATGGAATTTATATATTCCTCATAACTGCTCTTGATACTGTTTGAAAGCGTGATCACATAAGCGTTTAGCTCCTCCTGAGTGGATTTAAGGCTTTCCTCCAACATGCTTTTATTATTCTTATGATATGTAACACCTGATGAAAAGATTGGCATACTTAAACTCAAACCAACAGACCATGAATTGTTATCAGGAAATTCAGATTTGCCAGACAATCCATCAGAGGCCGAAAATGTTAATTTGGGAAACCATTCATTTTCAGAATTCTTTAATTTTTCTTCAGCAAGCATTATGCTCTTCTGATAATTTTTGTACTTCGGGTTGGATCTCACATAGGATTCTATGTCTGAAAGCTCAAGAGGATTAGAATCTATATTGATAGCATACTTTAACGTTATATCATCATTCATACTAACGCCCATAATACTTTTAAGATTGTTTGATGAAATCCTCAGCTGTCTTTTTGCCTTACTGAGGTTTAGCTTGGACATCTCATACTGTGCCACAGCATAAAGCATATCACCCTTTGACTCAAAACCACTCTGATACTTAAGCGTTATAAGATCTGCATTGTTTTTTCTGATGTTTACTATGTTTTCATTGACCTTAACATATTCTTGGGCAAAAAGAAGTGTGAAAAAGGCATTGTATAAATCCTGTCTCAAACCAACCAGATAGTTTTCGTAGTTGATCTGCTGCATTTCATAGCTGAGCTTTGATGTCCTTATGTTTGAAATAGAGCTATAATCAAATATATTCTGAGATACGCTCGCTGAAAGAGAAAAGTTGCTGGATGTATCCCGTCCATCACCACCTGATTTTGAAAAGCTATGCGAAAGATTTACCTTTGGCAGATATGAATTCAGTGAGGTAAGATATGAGTACTTTGCAGCCTCAAGATCATTGAGCTGAGCCTTAAGCGAAGGGTTGTTCTCAAATGTAAGTTTTATACAATCATCAAGGCTGAGCTCAGCAGCATAAGAAGAAAATGAAACAAAAAGTGATACGACCACAGTTAAAAAAATAAAAAACTTTCTCATCATTCACCTCCGGTAGCATACTATTAGCCAAACAGCACAAAAAAATAAAAAAATATTTTTAAGCAAAAAGCTACCTTCTATTATAATAACGATTTTGTTTAAAAATTATTGCATAAAATATTCAATTATTTATTGACTGAACAGTCAGTCAATAATATAATAATACTAAATATCATATAAACTGTCAAACAAACCATTAAATTTTAAATAAAAGGCATAGATGTCAACAAGTATCCTATTTTTCATATAAGATGTATTAATTATCAACTCTAATTTTATAAAATAGTATTTATGATACGGATAAAAAATATTTTTTTTGATTATGGCGGAACAATTGATTCTAATGGCGTTCACTGGAGAAAAAGATTTTATGATCTATATATTAAAAATGGCATTGAAATCTCATATGATGATTTTTCAAAGGCTTTTTTTGATTCTGATGATAACCTGAGTCTAAGGCATAATCTTAAAGGTTGTGGTATTGATGAAACAGTAAATTTTAATGTAAATGATGTATTTAAATATTTAAGGTTAGATGATGATTTAAAAGCAAGAAGGATTGCAGAAGAATTTATCAGTGATACAAAGAAATCCATATCAAAAAATATCAGCGTATTTAAAAGCTTAAAAGAAAAAGGAATAAGGCTCGGTGTGATATCAAACTTTTATGGCAATCTGAGGGATGTTCTCTCATCGCTTGATATTCTAAAATACTTTGATACAATTGCAGACTCATCAGTTATCGGGCATATAAAACCTGATAAGGAAATATTTCTTTGGGCATTAAACAGCATTGATGCAAAACCTGAGGAGTCAGCAATGGTTGGTGATGTTATGCACAGGGATATTGTTGGAGCTCATAATTTAGGTATGTATCATTTCTATCTGACTCAGGATAATACAAACAGTATTAAAAAATGCTGTGATAAATTTTTTACAATAAGAAATCTTACGGAGCTATCCGATTATGTCTGAATTAAAAAACATAAATGCTGGGATATTTGCAGCAGGAAAGGGAGACAGGCTTAAAAAAGATTTCCCTGATATCCCAAAGCCACTTGTCAGCGTCTGCGACAAAACACTGATAGAATATGCAATAGAAAACGTTTTAAGTTTAAACCCTCTAAACATAGGTGTTTTGCTTAATCTTGAAAGCGGTTATATAATAGATAATTATTTAAGAAAGAAAAACTATAATATAAAAACTGTGATGCTAAACTCAAAGACATCCTTTGAAAGTTTTTTCACCATATCCAATTTTTTAAAAGAAAAAGGAAAAACTCTTGTTCTTTCAACTGTTGATAGCATACTTAACAAGGAAGAGCTTAAAGCTATGGTTGAAACTCACACAACAAAAAACTCATATATAACATTAGGCATAACTGAGTGCATAAATGATGAAAAGCCACTTCTTGTTGAGATCAATAAAAATAATAACAGGATTGAATCAATAGGCAAGAGTGGTGGATATGCAACAAATGGCATATACTGTCTGAGCTATGAGGCTATAAATGATATAAAGCCCAAAGATTACAGAGCACTTAGAGAGTTTTTATCTCAGATAGATTTTAATAAAAAGCTGGTATCCTTTTATAATTTTAACGAAAGCTTTGACATTGATGATGCTATGGATGTAAGGCTCGCGGAAGATAAATTGAGATCTAAAAAATAAATTTACAATAAAGCTATAAAATATTTTATGGAGGTATATATGCATATTCCGTTTCAACCATTTGGAGAATTACTGAGGGTCACTAATATAATATCCTACTTTGGAGGTTCAGATTTGGATTGTATGCGAGGCGTGACGAATGAGCCCCGATTTATCGGGGTGAATGAGGAGCAACGAAGCAGACGGCCAAATATGAACCTTCCCTTTCCTTTGAAGGAAAGGGACTGGTTGCTTTTTGGCTACAACTGCGTCACTCGTCGCTCATATAGTCCCGCTATATTCGTTCCTCGTTTCTTGTCTCGCTCAAAAATCAGCCAGCCAAAGCGGAGATTATATTAGTGACCCTCAGTAGCAGTAATAGGTCTTTTTGTAACTGCTTTTTTAGGTTTTAAAATAAGAAAGTTTGGGATGAAGGCTCATAAGATTTCAGCCATAACAACCATTGTCTGTGCTCTGCTCCATGTGATACTTCAAAAGATCTGAGTTTTAATTAAAATATTTTTTAATTATTATTTCTGCTATTTGAACCGAGTTTAACGCAGCACCCTTGTAAAGATTATCCCCACACAACCATAGGGAAAATTCATTTTTAAAAGGTGTTTTTTTGAGCCTTGATGCTGTAACATAGTATTTTTTTTCAACATCAACAGGTGTCTGATAGTCCTTATGCTCGGGAAAGAATTTGCATCCATCGGTATGAGAAAGTATCTTTTTTATATCAATTAAATTCCATTCTTTTCTTGTTTTAATCCAGACAGAAAGTGAGTGCCCTCTTATCACAGGCACTCTAACAGCATAAGAGCTTATCTTTATCTTATCGTCATTCCATATTTTTCTCATCTCATCGCTTATTTTGTTTTCCTCAACACTGTTTCCATCCTCATCAAATGATCCAACCTGAGGAAAGAGATTGAATGCAATCTGTCTTGGCAAGACCTTATCCTTCATGACAAGCCTTTCACCTTTAATAAAACTTTTGGTCTCATCAAAAAGTTCATTCAAAGCTCTCCACCCAGCACCAGATACTGCCTGATATGTAGAAAGCCTTATCTCTGATATTTGATATTTCTTATGAATATTAAAGCAGGAAACGGCAAGCGGTGTTAGCGAGCAGTTAGGTCCTGCTATCAATCTATTTTTCTCGTTTATTAAGTTTCCATTTATCTCAGGTATGACAAGCGGAACATCCCTATCCATCCTGAACGCTGATGAATCGTCTATACACCAGATACCGTTTTGAGCAAGATTTTTTGCATATTCCTTAGAGACCTCGTCACTGCTAACAAAAAAAACAATATCAGAAGACATAAGTGATTTCATATCAGGCTTTGCAGGTATATATCTTTTATTTTTAAATGTTATGTATCTTTTTTTATTTCCAGAACCAAAAAATTTTATATCACTGAATGGAATTTTTCTCTTTTCTATAAGCTCAATAAGCTCTCTTCCAACAAGCCCGAAAGCACCAACGACAGAAACAGTTGGTTTATCCATAACTATCTCCTATTAGTGGACACTGAAAAAACTATCTGACAGACCTTGGTTTATAGTACCTCAATCATTAAGATTTTTAAGTAAACCCACACAGTTAAATTTTAAAAATCTTTTTCCACCAGTTTTTCTCTCCGTCCGATTTTTTTACCTCTTCTTTTAATTTTACCTCAACATCAGAAATATGATCCTTGTAAATAGGTATTAAGACCTTAAAAACAGAACCCTTTCCAACCTCACTTTCAACTGATATTCTCCCACCCTGCATCACGACCATAGCCTTTGTTATAGCAAGCCCGAGACCCGTTCCTCCTGCTTTTTCACCATTTACAGACTGAACAAACTTCTCAAATATCTTTTCTTGATCCTCTTTTCTTATACCACAGCCGCTGTCCTTAACAGAAAATTCCACGAACTCACCTGAAGGGGATACAGCAACCTCAACCATTCCATTTTCCGGAGTAAATTTCATTGCATTTGATAAAAGATTTATAAGTATCTGCTCAGTCTTTCTTTTATCAGCATATATGCGATCATAACCCTGCATCTTAACAAGCGTTAAAGCTATTTTTTTTGATTCAGCCCACGCCTTCATAGAATCAACAGCAGATTGAGCTATATCATTGGCCGATTCATCTGATAAATTAAATATCATTTTACCTGATTGTAACTTTGAAAAATCAAGTATTTCATTTATTATTGAGTTAAGTCTTTCTGCATTTCTTATGGCAGAGTTCAACATCAGTTTTGCGCTGGGATTTGATATATCTTCTTTTGAGATGAGATCAAGAGCCATTTTTATTGATGTAAGCGGGCTTCTCAGCTCATGTGTTACTGAGGATATAAAATCATTTTTCAACTGCTCAACCTCATTCATTTTTACAATATCAGATGGAGCTGAAACAGTACCAATTATTTTTCCTTCTTCATTTTTTATTATTGCTGTTGAATTTTTTAGGCTATTAACAATATCCTCTTTACCATTAGTAATAACCTTGCTGTTTATGTTTTCATCAGATACCGTTTTGGTTTCCTCAGCAATATTTATTATTTTATCATCCTGATTTATTATATCAAAAATCTTTTTACCTGCTATATCCTTAAGCTCCTTACCTGTTATGTTATGAGCGTTTGCAGAGGCCATTATAATATTCCCATTTTTATCAACCATTATCTCACTACCAGCTATATTGGCTATTATGCTTTCAGTTCTTGTATAATCGTTCTTAATCCTGTTTTTTTCAATTTTTACTTCTTTGATTGCTGTTTCTATAGCAGACTCAACTTCCCTTTTAAACTTCTTTATCAGGTTATCAATAATCCTTTGTTGAAGATCCGAGTTAGTAGTAAGCTTTGAAACAATGCTTTTAAGACTTTCAATAAAATTCTGATTTTCTATATCAGATTCAATAGAGGTTATATCTGCAGTATCAACCGATATGCTCTTTTTAACATTAGCCTTTACATAAACATCCTTTGAAAGCTTAATATTCTTTATGGAATTTTCTGACAAAAAGGTCTCAGGGTCTTTTTTTGACGCAGATATCTTAGAAAATTTTATAATCTCATTTTCAGATACATCTGAGCTTATAATGATTGTATCGATATGACAGTCTCTATATATATGCAATAAGGAGTTAGGAAGCTTATCAACCGTAAACAGTGAGGCACCATTGATAAGAAATTTATTATCTGAAATTGTTAAAAATATTTTATCGGTTGAAAGAATACTCAAAAGAGCCTTAATTTTTCTTATAACATCGGCAGAGGAAGACTTTACCTGAGGATGATCAACAGCATAAAGACTAGCATAAACCATAACCTTTGTAAAAGACTTTAAAAAGTCAGATATAGCATCGTTAATATCGGCGTTCATCATCCCTCTATAACAGCAATTTACCTTTTAAAAAATGGGAAGGATAGTTACTCAACTATCCTTCCCATAAAAAGATTGCCATGTATTACGGTTCAATCATATAAGGATACTTCCAATCCTTAGGAGGTACAAAGTTTTCCTTAACACCCCTTGGACTTGTCCATCTTATAAGATTCAGCCATGAACCTGCCTTATCATTTGTTCCACTTGCTCTCGCACCACCAAAAGGCTGCTGATTTATAACAGCTCCAGTTGGCTTATCGTTTACATAGAAGTTTCCAGCAGCATCAACAAGCATATCCATAGCCTTGTTTATTGCGAATCTGTCCTGAGCTATTATTGAGCCTGTAAGTCCATAAGGGGAAGTCTCGTCACAGATCTTTAATGTCTCCTCATACTTATCATCCTTATAGACATACACAGTCAGAACCGGGCCAAATATCTCCTCGCACATTGTCCTAAACTTTGGATTCTCAGCAAGTATAATTGTTGGTTCTATAAAGTATCCCACACTATCATCACATTTACCACCAACAATCAACTTTGCATCAGAGGAATTCTTTGCATAATCTATATATCCCTTTATGTTATCAAAAGCACTTTTATCTATTACAGCATTCATAAAATTTGAGAAGTCCTCTACATCACCCATCTTTATTGACTTTATCTGTTCAACAAGCTCATCCTTTATCTCATTCCATACGCTTTCAGGTATGTATGCTCTTGAAGCAGCGGAACACTTTTGACCCTGGTATTCAAAAGCACCTCTTATGAGTGCTGTCATCAAAACCTTTCTATCGCAGGAACTATGTGCAAATATAAAGTCCTTTCCACCAGTCTCTCCAACTATTCTTGGATAGCTCTTATACTTGCTTATATTCTTCACAGCAGCTGACCACATACTCTGGAAAACCGCTGTCGAACCCGTAAAATGAAGTCCTGCAAAAAATTCGCTATCAATGGCAGGATTGCCAACATCACCACCACTGCCCATAACCATATTTATAACACCACCAGGAAGCCCTGCCTCCTCCCATATCTTTGCAATATGATATGCTGAGTAAACCGCTGTTGATGCTGGTTTCCATAAAACAGTATTTCCCATGATTGCTGGTGAGCTTGGAAGATTTCCTGCTATTGATGTAAAATTAAATGGTGTTACTGCTAAAACAAAACCCTCAAGTGGTCTGTATTCCATATAATTAAGATTTCCAGCAGGTGAAAAAGGCTGATTGGAGTAAACAATTGTTGAAAAATAGGAATTGAATCTAAAAAAATCTGCTAATTCACAAGCAGAATCTATCTCAGCCTGAAATGGAGTCTTTGACTGACCTAACATAGTGGCAGCATTTACAGTCTGTCTGTATGGACCTGTTAAGAGATCAGCAGCCTTTAAAAATATCTTAACACGCTCTTCCCATCTCATATCAGACCATATCTTTCTTGCTTTCATGGACTCATTTATTGCAAGCTCAACTTCCTTAGGACCTGCCTTGTGATACTTAGCTATGACCTTTTTATGATTGTGTGGCAACCTTACCTCGCCCATTCTACCAGTTCTTATCTCCTTACCACCTATTATAAGAGGTATCTCTATTGTCTCAGAACTCATCTTTTTGAGTTTTTCCTTAAGCTCCTTTCTCTCCGGGCTGTTTGGAGCGTATGTAAGATTTGGTTCATTTTTGGGCATATCCAATTTTATTATTGTATTATTCATATCAATCCTCCAATTACGACAGGTAATTACGACAGATTAAGATCAAGGTTAAGAGGGAATAAGGCTCAGAGTTGATTCAATCCTTTCCCTATTACCCTATTATTACTTCTTCCCTTTTTATTATACCTTTTTAAATATTTTTTTTCAAATTTCTTGAGCCGGGTTCTACAGCAGGAATTTTATTTGCACAGAGTGGGCATTTTTCAGCTTCATATGTCTTAAAGCTTAACTCTACAAGGCTAAAGCATGGGAATCTAAGATTCAGCTTCCCCCGTTTTATTATAGAACAGGCTGCAATAACCACACCGCCATAGCTCTCAACAACACTTGCAACCTCATCTGTGGACTTACCAGTTGTAAAAACATCCTCAACTATTATAACCCTATCATTTTTCTTTATACCAAAGCCTCGTCTTAGCTTAAAAACACCATTTTCTCTTTCAGTGAATATAAATGGTTTGTTGAATTTTCTTGCCACCTCCCATCCTATTATAAGTCCACCCATAGCCGGCGAAACAATTATATCTGGTGAAATGTCCTTCATCATTTCATAAAGCTCCGAAGAAAAACTATCAGCTATATCAGGATATCTCAGTGCAAGTGCACACTGGACATAGCTGTCTGAGTGGAGTCCGCTTGAAAGTATAAAATGTCCCTTTTGAATGGCTCCACTCTCATCAAGCATACTTATTATCTTATCTTTTTCCATTCATCTCCTCTAATATTTTTTCAACAACCATTAACGGCTCATTGCTCTCAATCACAGGCCTTCCAACAACAAGGTAATCAGAACCATGTTCAACAGCAAAGCCGGGAGAGGTAAACCGTTTTTGATCATCACCGCTATCCATAAGCCTTATTGACGGTGTTATGAACTTGAGTCCTGATATGTCTTTTTTTATATAGTCAAGGTCTCTGGCTGATGAGACAATTCCGTCAACCCCACAGCACTTTGCTAATTTTGCTAAATTTAAAACCTCTTCATTAACAGATTTTTTTATGCCAATCTTAATAAGATCTTCATCCATCATACTCGTTAAAACAGTTATACCCCATAACTTTATGCTCCCACGAGCAACAGCAACAGCCTTTTCAAGCATCTCAGAACCACCGAGTGTATGAACAGAGATTGAATAAACTCCCATATCAGCAGCGTTTTTTATAGCGGTTGAAACAGTGTTTGGAATATCGTGAAGCTTTAGATCAAGAAAAACTTTCAGATTCTTTGACACCAGAAAATCTATTATGCTTCTTCCATATCTGATAAACATCACAGGGCCAACCTTAAAAAAATTCACCCTTCCACCAATACATTCCACTACTTCCTCTGCCCTTTTGATATCACAGTCAAGTGCAATTATTAACTCAGCCATATCAATCCAATGAGAACCTGTCAAAAAATATCAAAACTCCTATGAGCATTATTAAAACGCCTGCAATCTTTTCAAGATATAAAAAAAACTTTTTATTGTTAGAAATAAACTTAAAAAAAGCACCTGAAAGCAGCGAAGCAACTATGAATGGAATTCCAAGCCCTAATGAGTAAACAAACAGAAGCATGCCACCCTTGCTTACGGACTGTGTTGAAGCTATCATAAGTATGCTCGCAAGAAATGGACCTATGCATGGAGACCATCCGAAAGCAAAACTAACACCTGTTATAAAGCTTGAGAGATAACTTGATGCCTTTGATTTATGAATCTTTCTTTTTTCGTAGTTCAAAAAATTGATCTTTATAAAACCTGAGATATGTAGCCCTATCAAAAACATTAAAACACCCATCACCCTTTCTATCATCAGTCTGTTTTTATAAAAGAAGCCGCCCGCTGTGGCTGAAAATGCACCGAGAAGAGTAAAAACTGTTGAAAAACCTAAAACAAAAGCAAGCGAAAAATACAGAAGCTTCTTACTGCTTATCAGTTTTCCATCATCACTAAGTATATCCCTTGCAGAAAATCCAGATATTATTGAAAGATAACCGGGGATTAGAGGAAGAATACATGGCGAGGCAAAGCTCACAATACCACTTGAAAAGGCAATTATATATTCCTTCATTTATTCTTTAACTTCCATTTAGAATAAAGTATATCCTCTGTTTTTATGTTATCAGGAGTATCAGGCCATTTTCCATATTCATAGCCTTTTTTTACCAAGCTGGTAAGATTCTTTTCCTTTAATATGAGCTCACAGACCTCCCTTACAGCACCATTACCACCAGTTTTCTTTGTTACATAATCACAAACTTTTTTTACCTCTTTAACAGCATTATTAGGACATACTGCGAATCCAACCTTTTTTAAAATTGGTATATCAGGAAGATCATCACCTATATAACAGACATCATCATAATCAAGTGAAGTCTTACTCAATATCTCATCAAGAACAACCATCTTTGAAAAGAACCCCTCGTAAACAAAGCTTATTTTTAAAAGCTTTGCCCTCTCATAAACGCTCTCGGACTCCCTTCCTGTTATGATACCAGTTATTATGCCAAACTTGCTGAGTGTTGTAAGCCCTATACCATCATGAGAATCAAATGCCTTAAACTCATGGGCAATACCTCTGTTATCAACAAAATAATACATCTTTCCATCTGTAAGCACACCATCAACATCCATTAAAAAAATCTTTATATCCTTCAACCTTCTCATATATCACAGTTCTTTTGGTGTATTTGTAATCTTTGTGGTTTCCTTTTTTAAGCCGGTGCTGCCAAAGCCAAAGATTCCCCTTTTTGATTTAGGTAATTCCTTAACCACTTTAAATTTTGGATAATAAACAGGCATAACAACAAGCTGTGCTATCTTTTGATTCTTCTCAACTATCTGTATCTTATCTGTGAGATTAAAGACACAGACTATAACCTCTCCACGATATCCCTCATCAATGAGGCCAGCAGTTATTATAAGACCTTTTGATTCTATGGAGCTTTTACCCCATAAAAAACCACAGGTCTTTGGAGGCAAGGCAACAGCTATACCTGTTTTTATTTGAGCAGGACTATGAGGGGAGACAGTAACGTCTTCCAATGAAAACAGATCCGCACCTGCATCATTCTCGTATGCCCTCTCAGGGATCTGAGCGTTTGGATTCAATTTCTTTATTCTAATTCTCATAATCACCTCTCTAATTATATTATACTATTTAAGAAAGAGGCATTGAAAAAGTCTAATCATCAAGATGAAGACAGATGTCAGAAGTCAGATGACAGAAAAGCAAATTAGTTATTTAATCATCAGGATGAAGACAGATAAGCATTAGGATGAAAACGGATAAACATCAAGATTAAGTCAGAGCCTGCCTGCGCCGAGGCGGCTTCGGCAGGCAGGGTCAAAAGACATAAAGCACGAAACAGGATTTAAGAAAGCAGAATTTAAGAAAATTCCCTATTTGTCTGTTCTCTGTTTTCTGTCTTCTGTCATCTGTCTTCTGTCCACTGATCACTGTTTTGATGGAGATTTGTCGTTTTCTTCTTAACTTCAATCTTAATCTTAACTTTTTTTATTGCTCTAAATCTTCACCGTTAGGCTTTTTAAGTGACTCCTTATTAACTATTCTCTCAAGAAATATATAACAAAGAGCTCCAAGAAACTTGCCAGCTATTATTATGGCAAGCCATATGTTCCTTGTCTTTTTATCCTTTTCATACTTTAAACAATCATAAAATGCATATATCCACAAAAGACCAAGCACTATATAAATTATAAGCGAAAGCCCACCAAAAACCATAAAAAGCGTAGATGATGGCGCAAAATGATTAGAAAAAAAATAATTCGTTTTATCTAAAAAGTGTTCCATATTTTATATCACTCCTTATCAGTTTTAGACTCACCAGTCATATCCTCAAATATTATAGCAGTTCCTGTTACGCTTCCATCAGTATTTCTTATGTGTAAACTGCTAAAGCATATTTTTTTATCCAGATTATTTATTTTACATAAAATTTTACCCTTTTTAACAAGCTTATTATTTTTAGCATCAATTATTATCTCTTTTATTTTATAGAGATGATCATCCAGAATCTTTTTAATGCCTGAAAAATTCATAATCACCTCACAAACTCAACAATTCCTGAGGCTATTGAATCAGCAAGCTTGCCCTGAAAATCAGGGTCTGAGAGCATCTCATCCTGTTCCGGCAGTATCATAAAAGCATTTTCCACCAGAACCGCCGGCATAGCTGTAAGTCTGACAACATGGTAATCACCATATCTGAGACCTTCATCAGCAAGAGGGATATTTTTAACAAAGCTGTTATGAATGCTCTCCCCCAGTTTTTTAGAATGTAAATGATAATAATATATCTGAAAGCCTCGTGGTTTTGAATAAGGATCTTCACCATCAGCTATTGCATTGTTATGTATGCTTATATAAATATCACCATTAACTCTTTTAGCTATCCTCGGTCTTTCAGCAAGCGGAAGCTGTTCCTTTTCATCATCTGTCATCCTTGTCAAAATCACATTTGCACCAAGTCCATTGAGCCTGTCCTTCAATTTTAAAGCTATACCCAGATTGTACTTAAATTCATAACTGCCAGAAGGTCCAACAGCACCATCATATGGTGGCAAAAATTTTGCAGAATGACCGGGATCTATAACTATGTTTAAACCTCCAAGAGGTTTAGAACTACTATCTTTCAAAAGAGGTTTAAACTTAAAATTTATATTGAGTGCACTGTCTGATGAATAATTTATATCATATCCCCAGAGGTTACGAGAAGCATCAAAATCAAATACAAAAAGGACACGATTGTCATCCTCCTGATTGAATCTTACGCTCTGTGTTATATCATCACTTGAATCATAAATAACATAGTTTGTTCTAAGATTGGAATAATAAAGCTCAAGATAAAGTCTGCTATTTTCTTCCCATACATAGTACGGGACATTCTGATAAATGGTAATCTTTGCTGAAACGCTCGTAGATGAGTTCTTTTTAACGGCAACGGTTCCTGTCTCAGCATAAAATGGTGACGTCTTGAACCCTATAACATTGATACTGTCAGCACTGACCCATAGCTTACTCCCACCGAGATTAACACGATATCTATTTCCCTCCCTTCTATCTGAAAGCATTACAACGTTTTCTGGAACAAACCTAACATAACCACCAGCATCATTCTTCAATACAACTCCATCTGTTGATGTCTTTATAATAAAATCGCTCTCAATCACCCTGATAAGATCTGAAAAAACTTTTTTATCACCCTTTTTATCGCCAGTCTTGTATTTAAGTGAAAGTGAATATTTATCTGGTCTCGTATTATTTTTTATATAACACATCCCATTGTATATACCGCTGCTCTGCCCTTTTTCACTGAGATAACCACTGCATAGATTCCTGATCTCATAATAAACAGTTGTTGATTCCAATCCCTTAACCGATATGAAAAGCTCATCTCCCCTTTTAACATCTGTAAATGTTGATGGTGATATCAGTTCAAACAAAGGCGACCGTGAAACCCCTTTTTCATCCCCAACAAATACTGTTCTTGTGTATAGTGATACTCCAACAGTGCTCTGTGCAACTATATTAAACTTAAACTCTCCCTTTGAAACAGGTATGTAGGCAATAAATGAACCATTTCTATAGACATTTACTATGCTACCATTTATTGTTATTGTTGAGACATAAGGCTTAACATTTCCAAAAATAAAAGTTTTTGAAACATCGGGAATGCTCTGCTTCTCCCATGGATAAACAACATTTATCTGAGCCATAGAAGAACTAACATTTACAGAACCAGTTGTAAGAGTATTTGTAGAAATGGTATCAGAGTATAAAAACACTGAAATCGCTAAAAATAATTTTATAACAAACATACTTACTCCAGTTTTTTACATAATCATATCATAAATATATATTAACATAAGGAAACGCTGAAAAAAAGTTTATTTGTTATACAGTTTATTGTTATTTCGTTGTTTAGGGGTCACTGAAAAAGTCTATTTGAGCAATAAAGCAATGATTTTCGTTATGAGGCGAGGAAGAACGAGCGAGCATACTACAAAGTAGTCTGTAAGCGAATTCTGACGAAGCCGTAGTAGAAAAGCATTATCTTTATTGCCAAAAGAAAGATAAAAAAGTGCAAGGTTTTTTGCAACCTTACCCTAAAAATCGTGCACTTTTAAAACAATAATCTACTATAATCAAGACAATTATTCATTGGAAAAATTATCTTTCGTTAGAGTTTTTCAGTGACCCCTATTTAGTAACACAGATATTTCATACCAAAAGTAACCTCGTAGGTTACTTCGGGTTGAGCAAAGATCAGGTTAACTCCATCAAGCTATGTTTTCGTATTTTATTTTTATATCACCAAGTGTTTTATAGACATCACCTGCTCCAAGCGATAGTATTATATCACCGCTCATTATATCCTTTACAACATCTATAGATGTTGTAAAATCATAAACATTTTTTTTACCATTCTTTCTCATAGTATCAGTTATAAGCCTGCTTGAGACCCCCTTTATCGGCTTTTCGCTTGCAGGATATATATCCATAACATATAGCTTATCAGCATCATTAAAAGAGCCTGCAAAGTCTCTGTATAAAAATTTTGTTCTCGTGTATCTGTGTGGTTGGAATATTACAACAAGTCTTCTATCCGGATAAAAAGTTTTGAGTGAATTCAAAGTGCTTTTGATCTCATTTGGATGATGACCATAATCATCATAAAAAAGAACATTGTTTACGCTACCAATAAGATCAAGCCTTCTCTTAACACCTTTAAATGATAAAAGCCCATTTTCTATATCCTTTTTATCAAACCCAACATATCTGGCTGCTATATATGAGGATGTGGCATTTAAAGCATTATGCACTCCAAAGACATTAAGCTTTATTTGAGATTCCTTTGATTTTTTATAATATATATCAAATATTATGCCATCCCTATCATTGCTGAGATTTTTAATCGTCCATATATTGCCACTTTGAAATCCATATGTATAATATGGGACATCAAGATACTGAATTATATCTCTTATATTTTTATCGTCACCACAGATAACAGCCCTGCCATAGAATGGAATTCTGTTCATAAACATTACAAATGCCTTTTTTATATTATCAATATTTTTATAAAAATCAAGGTGATCATTATCTATGTTGGTGACACAAACCACAAGCGGGGAATAATAGAGAAAACTACCATCTGATTCGTCTGCCTCTATAATAAAGTACTCTCCCTTTTCAAATTTTATGTTTGAGTTTATGTGCTTGGATATGCCACCTATAACAGAAGTGTACTGTTTGTTTGAGCTTTCAAACACTGATGTTATCATACTTGTTGTGCTAGTTTTACCATGACTTCCAGCCACAGCTATAAGCTTTGAATTGGACGTGAGCATCGATAAAAATTTTGCTCTAAGCATAACCGGTATTGAAAGCCTCTGAGCCTCTACAAGCTCAGGGTTATCAGGCTTTATGGCAGAACTCATAACAACAAGGGCCGCATCTTTCACATTTTCTTTTCTATGACCTAAAAAAAATTTTATACCCTCTTTTTTCAATTTTTCTGTTATATAATTAGTTGTTATATCAGAGCCACTTACAGAATAGCCCTTTCTTCTGGCTATGACTGCAAGCCCACTCATCCCTATTCCCCCGACACCAATAAAGTGTATTTTTCTTGTATTATTTATTGTGTTCATTTGTTCTCATTCAACCACGTTATATTTTTTTTAGCGATTTTATTAGATGGATCTTTTTTAAGAGCCATATCAAAGTACTTTATAGCAGTCTCTCTATCACCATTTAAAAAGCTTATAACACCACGTCCTAAATATGAAATCACTTCGAAATCAGACTCGCTTTCCATAAAGAGATTTTCCGAACCACTTATATCTCCTATCAGCAACATCCCAAGTGCAGCAGTTATCCTTTCCGTAGAAGTTTTAAAATTCTTTGAATTTTCAATGTCCTCCTCTATGACAGCTATCCATGGATTTCCTATTATCCAAAGCCCCATATCATTACCGACATTTCTCGGTATGTATGTTAAATCATTTTTCTGTTGCTCATTTGCCTCAGCTTTATTATGTGTCTGGATATTAAAATTAATTCTATAATCAGCATCATTTTTAAGCAGTGAATTTATGTCATCAGTAATCTTTTTTATCTGCTTTTTTTTCTCTTCAAGGCTACTCGCAGAAACAGAATATGTTTTTGATTTAACGCTGTACGTGAGAGGATTGAACCTTGATTGAAGATTTTTTTTAAGTTCAGTTCCTGTATTTTTTTCCAGAGTAAAATTCTTCATCTCTATTATATCAACACTGACGGTAGCATCTTGATTTTCATCTATTCTTATAAGATTTTCATAAAGTGATTTTGTTGCAGGATTTACATAATCAGAAGAGCTATCAAACTTACTTACTGAGTAAGATATCTGAAGTGGTATTCCACCTTTTTCATCATTACGGGTAAGCTCAAAACATGGTTCTATTATATTTTCTAAATTTTTTGGTACTTTTTCAAGCCGAGCTAATTTATATCTTGCAAAAAAATCATATGGCTTCAATGATACTGCTTTTTTATAAAACTTCTGAGCTTTCTTTATATCACCACTCTTTTCGTATGATATTCCAAGCCATAAGGCTGCATCCTCATAATCACTTTTAAGTGAATATGCCCTATCAAAGTTTTCTATAGCCTTGTAATAATCACCTGTGCTAAAATATATAAGCCCTAATTGATAGTAGTAGAGTGAATTTGAAGAATCAACCTTTATCGCTTTTTTTAGATAAGAGATTGCATCAGTTATATTGTTCAATGAAAAATATACAGAGCCAATGTTCATCAAAACATCACCTCTATTAGGGTTTATTTCCATAGCCTTCTTAAAACAATCAAGCGAATCCTTAAGCTTCATATCCCTTGCAAGTGATATTCCTTTAAGCTGCCATGCTATATCATTGTTCAAATCCATTGATATCGCCTTATCATAGTTTGATATTGCACCCTCATTATCACCCATCCAATAAAGCGATGCTCCATACATTGTATAAGCCATGGAAGAAGGATTTTTTTCTATTGCCATCAAGAACTCTATTGATGCCTTTGAATAATCAGCAGCATTCATAAAGTGAACTCCTCTTGAAATATTGAGCTCACTCTGCTCTGCCATTATTCTGTCCCATATTGTTTTCTGAGTTGTTGATGGGAAAAGATAGACATCAGAAGATATAAATAATATCAATAATATTTGAAAGGATAAAAAAACTTTTTTTTTCACATTTTTTCTGTTGAAACAGAAGAACTATTTGTTCTCATCCTTTAGCAGCTGGCCAAGTGTTATTCTCGGAGACTGTTTGGAATATTGTTCTATTCTTTTTCTGTTTTCAAACTGTTCGTATCTTTTTATGGAGAGCCTCAGTTCATATGTTTCGGCTTCAACACCTGTAACGGTTGCTTCTATAACCTCATCCTTTTGAGGGGCACCTTCATAGCTGTAATCCTCTTCATTTACAATACCGTATATATCATCAACTATATGAATTTTAGCCCCTTTATCATTTAGTTCCACAACCTTTCCCTTAACCATACTTCTCACAGGGAATCTCCTTCTCAAAAGTTCAACAGGATTTGGTTTGGTCTGTTTTATTCCAAAATAAAGCCTTTGTTTTTCCTTATCTATTGATATTATCTTCACCTTTATCCTCTGACCCCTTGCATACTTTGTTATCTCTTCCTTAGGATTTTTCCAGTCAACATCCTCTAATCTGACAAATCCTTCCATTCCTTGGTATCTTACAAATATCCCATTGTCAACAATCTTTGAGACAACAACTCTCGTAAAATCATTCTCCTTTGTTTGAGAAAGTATCTCCTCTCTTCTTACCTTCTCATCCTCTTCTAAAACCGCTCTTCTTGATATTATGATCTTTCTGTTATCAGGATTAAAGTCAATCACATAAAACTTAACCTTTGCATTAACTGGAAGATAATGCCTCGGTGCTCCACCTAACTCTGAAAGGGAAAGTGGCATAAAAGCCTCAAGACCATTTATGCTCACAATATAACCTCCCTTAACCTGCTTGACTATTCTTCCCTTTATTCTCTCATGAGCATTGAAGACCTTGGAAAGCCACTTCATAGTAATATTTTCTTTGGCCTTTCTGTATGAAAGGATTGTATTCCTTTCGCTGTTGCCCATTCTATCAAGAACAGCAACTATCTTTGTTCCGATGTTTGGAAGCTTAAAGCCCTCAAAATCTTTGACAGGAATCAGTCCCTCATTCTTCTGGCCTATATCAACATAGATATAATCACTTCTAACATCAACCACCTTAACATACACAAGCTCTCCGCTGGAGAGCTTTTCAGATATTCCCTCTTCAATCTTTAAAAGCTCATCCATGCTTATATCATTTTCATCTTGGGCAGTATCATTCTGAGGAATAACATTATCATCACTATTATCTAAAAGTTCCTCAGGTTGTGGAATAGCGTTCAAATCGTCATTAATCTCCGTATCCTGGTTGTTTTCTATCTCTTGTTTTTTTTCTGTTTCGTTTGTTTCCATAAGTACTCCTTAACTATATTTTAATTGAAAATATTTTATTCATTATGATCTCTGGGAATTCATTAAAGACTTTTTTATCATTCAAGTTATACATATCTGTATCGACAGGTTTATCGAATACTATTATTATTTTACCTAATTTTAACCCGTTTTTGTCATTAAAAATTCTAACAGGCAAAATTTTAGACTTTGTTTTCTTTGCAAGATACGATATTCCTGTCTTTGGCTGAAGCTTTTCACCATCCTTAGCCCTCGTGCCCTCAGGGAATATGAGAAGGCATCTATCAGCCTGAAGTGCCCTCACAGATCTTTTTATTGCAGATATATCAGCATTTTCTCTATCAACATCTATCATATCCATCTTTCTAAGGAACCATCCTAAAAATGGTTTGTCAAAGAGCTCTTTTTTAGCAAGAGCTGTTGTATCATTTCTAAGCTTGTTTATGAATGAGAGTATAGCAGGAGGATCTATATTGGATATATGATTTGATGCTACGATTATCCGTCCCTTTTGAGGTAAATTCTCAAAACCAATTATTTTAACTGTGTAAAATAATCTTAAGAATACACGAACTATAAAACAAGAAAAGTCTTTCATTTTTTGAGATTTTTAACAGTAGCCTTATAAAGTTCTATGATTTTATTTGCTACCTCTTCCTTTGATAATGATGTTGAATCCAGATATATACTATCATCAGATCTTTTAAGCGGATTAAACTCCCTTCTGCTGTCCTGCTCATCCCTTTTTTTTATCATACCAAGAATCTCATCATAGTTTGCTTCAAGTCCCTTTCCCTTAAGCTGGGCAACCCTTCTCTCTGCCCTTGCCTCAGGCGATGCATCTAAATATATTTTAAGTTCAGCATCGGGAAAAACATTTGTTGTTATATCCCTTCCCTCCATTATCATCCCACCATCACTGCCTATTCTCCTTTGTTCCTCAACAAGAAAATCCCTTAGCTTTCTAAGCCTTGATACATAGCTCGTTGCTGCAGCTATATTCTCATCATATAGCTCTTCTTGAAGCTTTGTACATCCTACCATAAGGACAGGTTCCACATCACCACTGTTTAAAAATGTGATTGGATTTTTCTGAGCGACAAGAAGCACAGAATCCTCATCATTCAGATTTATCTTATTCTTAACACAAAGCCATGCCACAGCTCTATACATCTTACCACTGCTTATAAACTTATATCCTATCTCTGAGGCAACATCCCTTCCAACGCTTGATTTTCCAACACCAGCAGGGCCATCTATGGCTATTATTATTCCATTTTTTCTCATATCAAACCTTGACAACCTTTTCCTCGGGGGATTTTCTTAGTGGTCTAACCCATTTTGTAAAGCTTGATGGTTTAAGCGAATACTCGTTAACAAGCCTCACAACCTCTTTTGTTGGCTTGAAAGTCTCCCAGTCTATCCTTAAAATTCTCACACCTGCAGTCTCCATCTCTTCTACAAACTGATAATAGTTATCCTGAAGACTTTTAAGGTAATCAAGTGTTATGGTCTTCTCCATTTCTCTGCCTCGCATCTTGATTCTTCTCATAGCAGTTTCAACGCTGCAATCAAGAAATATAAGAAGCTGGGGAAAAACAAGCTCGCGAAGCACCATATTATCAAACAGGTCAAGATATGTGTTGTAATCCAGATCGCTTATAACCTTTTCAGGATGCTGGTTCAGCATCCTTGCAAATATAGTATCCTCCCATATGGTTCTGTCCTGAACAACTCCATTTATCTTACCGAGGCTTATCCTTGCAACAAATTCTCTGTGCTGACGGAATCTATGGTTCAAGAGCCATATCTGCATCATGGTTCCATATCCCTTCATATCCTCATAAAACTTAGATAGATAAGGATTGCCACTTACCTCTTCAAGAACTGGTTCAAAATTTAACGCCTTTGCAAGCTCAACTGTTAATGTGGATTTGCCTACACCTATTATTCCTGCTATGCCTATATATCCCTCAGCAAACATAAAGCCTCCAGTTATCAAAAAAATTTATAGAAAGATCTGATACAAACAGATCATTTTACTATGGTTCAATTCCTTCATGCTTAGTTTCCTGTTCTATGCCCTTTATAGCAAGCAGAACATCATCAGGATTTGATGCAGAGGCAAGAACATCATCAAGCGATGCTAAATTTGATTTATATATATTAACAAGTGATTGATTGAAAGTTTGCATACCATAATAACCACCCTTGGATATAGCCTGTGCTATAGCATCAAGATTATTATCAGCTATAAGCTTTTTTATGTGTGGTGTGTTTATCATTATCTCTATCGCAACTATTCTTCCACCCTTAGATGAGGCAAGCAACCTCTGCGATACTATTCCTTTCAAGGTCTCTGAAAGCTGAAGACGAACCTGAGTCTGCTGATGTGGTGGGTAGAGATCTATTATCCTTGAAACTGTCTGTACAGCATTCATCGTATGCATCGTTGAAAGAACAAGATGACCTGTCTCAGCAGCAGTTATCGCAGCTTTTGTCGTTTCAAGATCCCTCATCTCTCCAACCATTATCACATCAGGGTCCTGCCTTAATGCAACCCTTAAAGCATCAACAAAGCTATTGGTATCACTCCCGATCTCTCTCTGACTTATTATGCTTTTCTTATCACTGAATGAAAATTCTACAGGGTCTTCTATTGTTATAATATGTGAGTCAGAATTCTGATTTATGTATTCAACCATAGCAGCAAGCGTTGAAGACTTACCAGACCCGGTTACTCCAGTAACGAGAATAAGACCTCTGTCATTTGAAGCAAGCTTTTTAAGAGGCTGAACAGGAAGTTTAAGCTCCTCAAAGGATGGTATTTTAAATGGTATATGCCTTATTGCAATAGATGGTTTTAACTTCTGAAGAAAATAGTTAAATCTAAACCTGCCCAGATTTTCAATCTCATAAGAAAAATCAACCTCATGGTTTTCATCAAATATCTGCTTGATTCTTCCTGCCATAAATGGTTTTACAAGCTCTTCAATCTGTTCAGCAGTAAAGACTGAATCCTTTACTGGGACAAGTCTGCCATTGATTCTTAAATGAACAGGAGAATCACTTTTTATATGAAGGTCACTTGCGTTGTTTTGAACCATTATCTTTAATAATACATTTAAATTTACCATAATCAATCCAGTATTGATGTCTTCCTTCTGAGATATGCTGGCTTATTTATGTTCATCTTATCAGTCTGTTCCACCTCAGTGTTTTCTATGCAAGGCTCAACATCCATCTTTAAAAGATGTTTTCTTGATACATCAAGGCCATTGTTTTCATAACCAAAGCCAGAGGCTATGAGTGTTATAGATATATCGCTTTCAGGTAAGGAGTTATCAAGGCATACACCAAATTTTATCTTCACACTCGGATTTGAAACCTTTTTATTCAAAAAATCCATCACTTCCTGAAGTTCTTTTGCCTTAAAATTATCGTTGCACTTAAAAAATGATATAAGCCCCTTTGCATTGTGTATATCAGCATTTTCTATAAGCGGAAAGTTAAGAGCCTTCTTTATCGCTTCCATATGCCTGTTAACACCACTCCCATTTCCTATTCCAACGAGTGCTGTTCCTGATTTTCGCAATATACTTTCTATATCAGCAAAATCAACATTTATCGTTGATGCTGTCGTTATTATGTCGGTGATGCCTGTTAAAGTTTCAATCAGGACATTATCAGCCTGTTTGAATGCATCCTTGCTTGTTATATCTGATGAAAGGGTTAAAAGTCTATCATTTGGAATTATGATCATCGCATCAACATTAGGCTTTAGCTCCTCTATGCTTTTTTCTGCAAGTTCAACTTTAAAATTCCCCTCTCCCTTAAAGGGTTTTGTCACCACTGCCATGACAAGACTATTAAGTTTTTTTGCAGCCTCTGCAATTACAGGAATTCCACCCGTACCAGTTCCACCACCCATGCCACCTGTTATTATGATAAGATCCGCCCCTCTAAGGCAATCCCCTATATCTGGCAATGATTCTTTAGCAGCTCGCATACCTTTTTCAGGGTCTCCACCGGCTCCTAAGCCTCTTGTAAGATTTTCACCGAGCGAAATCTTTATCGGGGCATGATTTCGTTTTAAAGCCTGGACATCGGTATTGGCAACTATCAGATCCACATTCTTAAATGTATGTGCATAGATGTTATCTATGGTATTACCACCTGCTCCACCAACACCTATTATCTTTATAGTTGCTTCTTTTACATTAAAATTATCCATAAATATCTCTTTATGAAAAAATATTTTTAACCCACTTCAAAAACTGCATAAAACCATTTGACCCAATGTTGTTTGAGAACTGTTCTATTTGAGGTTTTATAAAAATAGGATAACACAAAAGACTTATTGCTGTCGTGTATTTTTGATTCAGATACTTTTTATCCTTTATAACGACATACTCATCACTGACTCTACCATACCTTACATCGCTTATATTAAACACCTTCTCAAATGCCTTATCCATACCTTTAAGCATTGAGCCACCACCAGTCAAAATTATAGCATTTATATTTTCAAGCTCTGGCATACTCACCTTGTTTTTATCTATTATCTCCTTTATCTCAACAAGCAGCTCTTCAACCCTCGGTTTTATATAATCAATCAGCGTTGACTGATTTATCTTCTTCTTTGAAGTTTTATCCATAGAAAGAACTTCTATCTCAGAGTCATTATCAAGCATAGAGCTAATAGCATAACCGTAGTTCTCTTTTAAACTATCAGCAACATCAAATGGTACATGGGCAAGAAGTGCAATATCATGCGTTATAAAATAGCTTCCGAGAGGGATATCCTTTGAAAACCTTATCTTTCCATCAGAATAAACTGCAATGGATGTTATCTGGTCACCTATATCTATGACCGCACAACCTAATTTTTTCTCTTCCTCACTTAAAACGACCTCACTCAAAGGATAGATATGATACACATGTTCGCTGATGTTAAAGCCAGAGTTAGCAATGGCCTTTGAAATATTATTGAGATGTGAAATATTGCCTGTAATTATATGAACACTTGTTTCAAGGGTATTTCCCTCCATACCAACAGGATTTTCAAAACCCTTTTCGCCATCCACAGAAAAGTTTTGTGGAATCACATGGATTATTTCTCTCTCATTCCTCAAATGTATGGTCTTAGCGTTCTCTATAACACTATAGACATCTTCTGTTATGATCTCTCTGTCACTCCTTGTTATATTGTATATTCCCTGATTGTTGAGCGACTCTAAATGAGAACCCCTTACAGCCGCATATACCTCAGTTATCCTGATACCAGCCTCAGACTCAACCTCATCCATGAGCTCCCTCAAGGTATTTGAAAGTGAGGCAATGTTTATGACCACTCCACCCTTTATTCCCTTCTTGCATTTTTTTGAAGCAGCATATAACAGCTCTATTTTGTCATCAGGTGTAAATTTACCCACAGCGCACACAAGACTATCACTTCCTATATCAAGCGAACATATGATATCATCCTTATCCATATTTTCTCCAGAGCAAAAAGATATGCCTCATAAAAACATTAATAAAATCAGAAAACGAACAGATCAATATTTACTACTACTATTTTACAAAATTTAAGAACCTTTGGGGGCAACAATAGCCTTTCCGTGATTAAAGTACCTTAAATCTATTTTAAAAGGAACATTCATCTTTGACTTAACATCATTTATTATATATTTTACCTTTTTTATCTTCTCATCAAACAATTCGTTATCACCCCATACAATTGAAACATCATCAGAATTAATATAGGCAATATTCTTATCAAAGCTGATGTACATATTTTGAAAGTCATTCTTATAACTATTAATTTTTTTTATAAAATCTATCCTCTGACTGTCAAAGCGACATTCATCATTACATTCTACTCTTACAATATTATCATCAGGGTTATAGGAGGAGCTGGCGACACTACCGTCTTCAAGCAGATAAGACCTGACTGTATTTTTTTCCATATATGCTATAGATTTTATAGGCTCTGCCTCAACCTTAATGCTGCCTGTTACAGGATTAAAACTTATATCTGAATTTTTCATAAAAGGATATTTTAGATTGATATATGATAAAATCTTATCGCCGAGCGTTTTATCATAAACAGATGTCTTATAATTGGTAAGATATGATTTGATATCACTATTTATTAACTCATCATTCAAGTCAGCATCCACATTCTGTATCACATTTGAAAAAATAATATTTTTCTTAAGCTTAAAACTTGAAAGATTGTTAACAAGATAAATAGAAAAAAAACAGAAAAACAGAAAAGATAAAAAGAGAAGGAGGCTTCTGTTATTTGCTGTTTTGGTTACAGCAAGTTTTCTTTTTCTTTTTTTAGGTTTATATCTTTTAATTGAATATTTTTTTGCCATTAAATAAAATTATACATTATTGTTTTAAAACATTGATTTACAAATATAACTTTATAATAAAAAGCAGAAAGTTGTTTCAATTACTCAATTTGATATGAAACAAGTTTTAATGTATGCTCTGAGTCCTCAGCCATAATCTGTTCATAAACAAGACCTATTTGAGGAGCATAGTATCTCTTTGATATGCCAGCATCACCATCAGCAATTTTAGTTGTAATTTTAAGACAGTTTGAAAAACTTCCTGCTGGAAGTTTGATCCTTGCAGTTAATGATGAAACAGTGTTAGAACTTCTGTCCCTGTTCCATACAGCACCAACAACAGTTGGTATTGGAAACTCCATCCTTCGATCGCTAAGCGGTCCATTCGTAGAATAAACGCCATCAGCAGTGATATAGACTTCATAAACTTCATCAGATGAGTCATTATTATAGATCACTGTTTTTTTAAACTTAGATAAATTATCCTTTTGAGAATAGTTTAATAATTCAATCTTTACAGTTTTTACTCCATCAAACTCAGTGGATGTGTATTCATAAACATAAACAGCTTTTTTGTCTATTGGAAAATAATCTGATCTGAGCGTTATAAATCCACCATCATCCCTCACAGGAGCTACGACATCAGGTATTACCTGAAGCTCAATATTGTTTTTAAACTCCGCAACAAGATCGCTATCCATCAAACCACAATAAGCCTTCATTGGAAGCGATAACATAACTACAAGACATAATCTACTGAATCTTTTCATAACCTTTTTCCTCCGCAATGTTTTTATTTTAACTCCATCTCTTTGTGATAAGCCCTATAGATGGGCAGAGCCTACCGCGCTTTCCATTTACATAAGGAAAGACATTGCCTTAATGGTAGTCTTGAGGCTTTAAAGGATACCATCAAAGCTTGTAAGATACGGAAAATTTGTTTATTATTCCTTAAATATATTATATAAAATATTTATTGGTTTTTATAATTAGGTTCAGTGAACCCTATTTTTATGGAGCATATATGAATGATAAACTTAAAAAGAGCGGTTATGAGTTTGATCCTTATGTGAATGAAAACAAAAAGATTGCTGAGTTTTCTGTTCAGGCAGCAATGTTAGGACTTATTCTCTCTGTCATATTCAATGCTGCAAACGCATATTTAGGACTAAAGATAGGAATGACAGTCTCTGCCTCAATCCCATCAGCCATAATATCAATGGCAGTCTTAAAGATAATACTCCCAAAATTTTTTAAAAGGGATGCAACAATACTTGAAAACAACATAGTCCATGCATTTGCCTCAATAGGTGAGTCCACCGCTGCTGCAATAATATTTACGGTCCCAGCAATAATATTTTTGGGTGGCGAGTTTAAAAACTCAACAATCTTCCTTTTAGGAGCTGTGGGTGGGCTTATGGGATTGATGATAATGATCCCTTTAAGACATTCACTTGTTGTTAAAGAACACAAGAATCTTCCTTTTCCTGAGGGAACTGCATGCTCAAAGGTTTTGATAGCTGGTGATAAAGGAGGAGCAAGTGCAAAACCAGTTTTTATAGGCATGTTTATCGGTGGGATTTTTAAGTTTTTTACTGGTGCAATGAAGCTTATGAAGGATGTCTTCAACTGGTCATTTCCAAGCCTTAATAAGGCAGGATTTGGTTATGAGATATCACCACTTTTTCTTGGAGTAGGATATTTAGTTGGTTTAAAGATAAGTCTTGTTATGTTTGCAGGAGGAGCACTGGGATACTGGGTTATAATACCACTCATCAATTACTTTGGCTCAAACGCTACAATATTTCCTGCAACCATACCTGTAGCACAGATGACAACTGAAGACATAAGAGTTAACTACATCAAATATATAGGTGCTGGTGGGGTTGCTTTTGGTGGACTTATAAGCATAATAAAATCCTTGCCAGAGATATTTTCATCACTCATCCAAACATCTAAGGCACTATTCCAGCAAAGAGAGTCATCAAGTGAAACTGAGGCAGCAGTTGAAAGGGATTATGAGCATAGGTCAATAGTTATATCTGCTGCAATATTAGGGGCATTGATAGGTATGTTCGGCCTTGATACACCATTGCATTTAGGACCCGAAGGGTGGTCTAACTCAACGAGACTGGTTTTTGGAATAATAGTAAGGGTTCTCCTTATGGGCGGGGTGGGTGCTGTTGTTCTTGGCTTTCTCTTCCACATAATCTCAATTAACTCAGCCAAGATCTCAAAGAAATTTTTAAGGATTGAGCAGGACATCCCAATAACAATAATATTTTTTGTAGTTCTTGTACTCTTCTTAATACTATGGCTTACCCCTGTCTTTGACCTAAGTTTTTTAGAGGCAGTTATAGTCGTTATATTCTCAGTTTTTTTTGTTGCTGTGAGTGCAAGGATGGTTGGACTTATTGGAACCACCAATCAACCTGTATCAGGTATGACCATAACAGCACTTCTTTTTATGACAATAGTCTTTGTGCTTATGGGACACAATCCAGCCACTGCGAAAATAAGTGCCATTATGGCAGGGGCTGTGGTCTGCATAGCTATATCAACATCAGGCGACCTTTCACAGGACCTTAAATGCGGAGCTCTTGTTGGAGCAACGCCGTGGAAGATAGAGCTTGCTCAAATTTCAGGACTTCTCGTATCGAGTGTTAGATCAGGTTTTATACTCCTTCTGCTTTTCTGGGCATATGGTTTTGGAAGTCCAACACCCGAACACCCAAATCCTCTTGAAGCCCCTCAGGCACAGCTTATGGCAAAGCTTGTTGAAGGAGCAACTGGTGGAAATCTCCCATGGTTTTTGCTGATATTGGGTGGTGCTATAGGGCTTATATGCGAGCTGATAGGAATTTCAGCCCTTGCTTTTTCAATAGGGCTTTACCTTCCAATAAGCAACTGGCCAATGATAGTTGTTGGTGGACTTATATCATACATTGTAAAACGAAAACAAAAGGTTAACGAGGAAAACGATGGTGGAGCACTCTTCTCATCAGGGCTTATAGCAGGCGATGCCCTTATGGGAATATTCATTGCCGGACTTGCTGTTTTAAAGGTGGATAGATATCTTGTTGTAAGAAACCCTGAGATAGGTAATCCAACATTTGAGGTTATACTCTCAACAGTGCTTTATCTATCAATAGCATACATGCTTTATCGTCTTGCAAAGAAAAGCCATACTGTAAAGTAACCGCGTAGGTTACTTTTGGTTCTTTCCTAAATAACCAAATAACTACTATGTCCGTTTACATCTTGATGATTAAACAGGGGACACTGAAAGCCTAACGGTGGAGATTTTATAAATGAGAAACTGTATAAAGAGTTTAAAAATTTATATCCAAACTGCAAGGTTCTTGATCTTTAATATTAAAAAATCATACAGTTTTTTCCACCTTTTGTGTATAAATTGTCGCTTTTTGGCTACGACTTCGTCACTCGTCGTTTACAGACCTTATTCAGGTATGCTCACTCCTCGTTCCTCGTCTCGCCCCACGCTTGCCTGCCGAAGCCATTTCGGCGCAGGCAGGAAAAATCGACTAATTTATATCGCAAATAGACTTTTTCAGTGCCCCCTAAACAACTAATATACCGACTTCAGCATTTTTTAATAAAATGAGTTATGTGTAATTTTTTTCCAGATGATAGAGAATAAAACTTACTCGTCTGCTTCTTTTTTGAGCTCGTTCAATATGTTTAATGCATCAAGAGGCGTGAGTTTGTTTAAATCAATCATTCTTATTTTATCAATCAGTGGATTTGATGAAAAAAGTGGAAGAACATTTGTAGTTGTGTTTAAATCTATCTCCCTCGTTTCAAGCTTGTTTAGGATTTCTCTCGCTCTTTTAATGCATTCCTCAGGTAGTCCTGCAATCTGAGCAACATGTACCCCGTATGATTTATCAGCCGAGCCCTTTACAACCCTGTGAAGAAATGATATCTCAGTTTTCCCCTTTGAGTTTACCCATTCCTTTACTGATATGTTGAAGTTTTCTACACCGTCATATTTTTCAGCTAACTTCGTTATCTCAAAAAAATGTGTGGCAAACAAAACCTTTGAGCCAATATTTTTATGTATGTATTCAAGAACTGCGTAGGCTATTCCTATCCCATCAAAGGTTGATGTCCCCCTTCCAACCTCATCAAGAAGTATGAGACTCTTTTTTGTTGCAAGCTTTAATATACTGCTTGTCTCCTTCATCTCAACCATAAATGTTGACTCACCACGAACCAGCCTGTCGTGAGCGCCTATCCTCGTCATTATTCTATCAACAAGCCCCAATCGTGCCTTATCAGCAGGAACGAATGATCCCATCTGAGCCATAATCACTATTAGTGCATTCTGCCTTAGATAAACACTCTTACCGCTCATATTTGGACCGGTGAGTATGATGCTTCTCAAATTTTCGTTGAAGTTAAGATTGTTTGACACAAAGCTTTGAGGTGGCAAAAACTGTTCAACAACAGGATGCCTGCCATTTTCAATCTCTATTATATCATCGCTTACTATCTCAGGCCTTACATACTGATTTTTTCTTGCAGTGTATGCAAGCGAACAGATGGCATCAATGTAAGCAACGCAGGATGAGTATTCCATAAGCTCATCAAGCGATAACAAAACCTGATCTTTGATCTCTCTGAAAAGCGATTGCTCAAGCTTTTTTATCTTTTCACTTGCACTCAAAATCTTTTCCTCTATTGATTTAAGCTCAGGGGTTATAAATCTTTCAGATGATGTCAGTGTTTGCTTTCTTATATAGTTTTCAGGTGTTTTTGATATGTTTGCCTTTGTTATCTCTATAAAATATCCAAAGTTAGAGTTATATCCTATCTTAAGCGATGATATTCCAGTTCTCTCTCGCTCGCTCTGTTCAATACCTGATATTATGCCCTGTGAGTTTGAAATAAGTGATTTGAGCTCATCATAATCAGCTGAATATCCTTTTTTAAAAAGCTCACCCTCGCCAACCTTCAATGACGAGTTTTCATCTATCGCCTCATCTATGAGTTTGAAAAGATTTTTAAGTGTATCAAGTGAGTTTATCTTTCTTACCACCTCAGGTATAACACTGACAAATCCGTTTTCATTGAGCAGCTTTTTTATATCATCTAATCTTTTTATTGCATTCTTTATACCAATGAGATCAGCCGGGGTTGTTGTCATATTTATTATTCTTCCGCTAACCCTTTCAATATCTGCTATCCTTGATATCTCATCCCAGAGTTTTTCCACAGCCTCATCATTCTGATAAAAATAATCAACAGCATTGAGTCTTTTGTTGACAAGATAATAGTCATAGAGTGGGTTTAAAATCCATTTTTTTATAAGCCTTGAGCCCATAGCTGTTTTTGAGTTATCAATCACATCAAATAATGAATGTCCACCATCGTAATCAGGCTCAACAAGTTCAAGTGTTTTTATGGCACTTTCATCAAGCTTTAGAGTTTTATTATCATCATAATAGTATGGCTTTAGCTCAGCATTTATCTCTGGCTGTACAGATTTTATATATGAAAGGGCAAGCATTGATGCCTTTAATGCAAGCTTGTTGTTCTGCCAGACTGGTTCGTTTGACCATGCTGGCTCGCTTGAAAAATCACAGTGAAACTCATATATATTATCCCTAAAAAAATTTATTCTGTTATCGTTTAAAAATTTTATTGTTTTACTATCTGCAACTACTTCCTTAGGTGAAACCCTTGATATCAGAGAATTAAGATCGTTAAAATTTTTATCATCAAGATTATTAATGGAATAGAACTCGCCTGTTGAAACATCCAGCCAGCTCATCCCCCAACCAACTATATCAACAACGAGAGCACAGAGATAGTTGCTCGATTTTGAGTTTAAAAGGTTTTCTTCTATTATTGTTCCCGGTGTTATAACCCTTATAACCTTTCTCTTAAAGAGCTTTGTTTTTGTATCCTCATCACCAACCTGCTCACATATCGCAACCTTAAAGCCCTGATTTATAAGCTTTGAAATATATGTAAGTGCCGAATGATATGGAACACCGCACATCGGCGACTGCTGCCTTTTTGTGAGCATAAGCCCTAAAATCTTTGATGCTAATTTTGCATCCTCATTAAACATCTCATAGAAATCACCCAGCCTAAAAAAAAGAATACAATCGCTGTACTCTGATTTTATCTTTTTATACTGTTTCATCAGAGGGGTATCAGCATCATTCATTGTTACGGTTTCCATATTAATATTATATCAATTAATTTATATCTGCCAAGCACTGCGGAATATTAAAACTTACAGATTAAAAAAGAGAAAGGGAAGATTTATAAAACAACAAAAGTATTAAAAACCGCTGGACGAAATTATTCCATCCTCTCACTGACATAAAAATTATTGATGAATAATGAAGCATAAGTGCTAAGAATAAATGGATTAAAATCTCTTGATTTCTTTCATTCTTTCTGTTATAATATTTCTGTAATTAACTATTTTTGATTAATTATAGAAATATTATGAAATTTATTGAATTTAAAGAAAGATTTAAGGATTTGACTGTTATACCATCAAAGATTATTTTTAATTCAACAGCTGCCAGATATTCCGATTATAATCAGATCGAACGATGGTGTAAGAAAGGACTTCTTATTCAGCTTAGACGGGGGCTTTATATCTTAGGGAAAAATGATAGAAGGATAGAACCCAGCCATGTTTTTTTAGCAGGACAGATTTATCAACCTTCTTATGTCAGTCTTGAGTTTGCTTTGAATTATTACGGAATAATTCCTGAGATGGTCAGTGATATCACATCTGTTACAACAAGAAAAACTTCACGCTTTACCGGTGAGTTTGGAAATTTTATTTATCAAAAGATAAAACCTGAGTTCTTTCGTGGGTTTTTATGCCAGAAGGATGATAATGGACTTGAATATTTTATGGCCGAATCAGAAAAAGCCCTGGCGGATTTTATTTATTTAAATATTGGTAGGTTTTCTTTAATCAATCTTAAGGATGTATTATTAGAATCATATCGTTTTGAAAATTTGAATTTTCTCAATCAGGATAAAATTAGATTTTATTTCAGGTTATTTGGAATAAAAAAAATGAATGCGATAGCCGAAATATTGTGTGAAATGATAAAAGAGGATTTATGATTGAACTTATCAAGCAGCAATTTACAGCTGATATGAGTTTAGAAAAAAAGGTTAATATAACAAGGGAGTTTTTGCAGATTATGGCGATTAAATTCCTTTCTGATAACAATATTTTTGAGCATATCGCTTTTGTTGGTGGAACAGCACTTAGAATAATTTACGGGCTCAGAAGATTTTCTGAGGATCTTGATTTTTCAGTTTCCAATCCTAATAATTATGATTTTGAAAAGATAGTTTATTGTGTTGTGAATGGTTTCCATTTAAACGGTCTTGATGCTCTTGCCTCTAAAAAAAATGGGAAAACAATAAATTCTGTTTTTATAAAATTTTCTGGATTGCCGCTTATGTTAGGGTTATCAGGACATAAGGAACAGAATATTTCAATCAAGATTGAAGTTGACGTTAACCCACCCGATGGGTGGCTTGTGAAAAATTCTGTTGTAAATAAGAAATATATCTTTGCTGTATGTCATTATGATATATCTTCAATGTTCGCTGGTAAAATTCATAGTTGTATAGCAAGAAGATATACAAAAGGAAGGGATATTTATGATCTTTTATGGTATTTGACTAAGAGAATTAAACCAAATTATAATATGCTTAATAATGCAATAAAACAGACTTCAGGGAAAAATCCTCATCTCAACGATAATAATATAGCTGATTTTCTGATAGAAAAGCTATCAAATGTTGATATGATTATGGCAATAAAAGATGTTGAAAGATTCCTTGAGGATAAGACAGAATTGAATTTATTTAAGAAAGAAATACTGATAAATACTATAAAAGAATGTTTTGAAAAATAAATTTTCAGATCCAATCTGTGAAACAAAACAAAAAATGTTCCAAACCTGAAGTAACCTACGCGGTTGAAGTGGTTTCAAACTAAAACCTCTGTCCAACTTCGTAGGTTGGACAGGTTACAACGCTTTTATTCAATACTTTATCAAGGCTCTTCCCGACTTCCGCATTTTTTTAGTTAAAAAAACTTTTCTCATAGGGGAATTTTAGAAACACCCTTTTTTCATGGGCACTACATCAGCATTATTGACTTTTTGGAAATTCTATCATTGAGAAAAAAATTACACATAGGGGAGCACTGAAAAAGTCTATTTGTACTACAGTTTATTGTAATTTAATCATACAATCACATTATGTTCAGTATATCTGTTAATATTCCCATACGAACAAAATTTGTATTCAATATGTAATCAATTTCTTTAAACCCTTTCTGTATCTGATTTCTCTGCCCTGCCCAGCAGCCATATCCATCTGTAATCCATATAAACTTAAAACCATTCTTTACCAGATCTGATTGCCTTGTTATATAAGAATCTACAATCTCCTGAGGTTTTGAACCAACGCCTGAATAAAAATTGACTTCAATATTAATAACTTTTTGGGAATTTTTTAAAATGATAAAATCAGCTTTCCTATCTTTAATGTTATTTAATACTTTAATACCAAACTTCTTAGTTAGATATTTAAACTTTTTTTGAAATAAAATCTGGTATTTTCCCTTATTATCCTTTTCAATCTTATTTAAAAAAGGAATCAAAGCTAATTCCATCGCATTACCACTTCTATTTTTTCTGGCATTTGTATCCATACCAACTTCAATACCTGAAAGATAGTCTATAAGTGATTTGGTTGCAATGTTTTCAAACATATATTTAATACCTGTCTTAACACAGAAATCAACTAACTTTTTTATTTCTTCTTCATTTCTTTCTAACTTTCTAAAATCATATTCAATAACACTTAAGTCAGAAATTGAAAAATCATTCATCACTTTGAATTTTAATTCTCTTACAGCAATTAAAACAGGAATAACAGGAACAACTTCAGGATACTTAGAAATCAAATTATAAAGATCTTTTTCAAAATTTTTACTACCTATAAGTGAATTCAATATATTTAATTCAATTTTATACTTTTCTACATTTGATTTAATTTTATTCCAATCAACAAAAAATTTATATCCGCGATTTGTATCTATAAGAGTATTAATAAATTCATCAACTATATCATCCTGATTATTCAATTTAAGATACTTTTTATAAATATCTATGTCCATATTATCTTTTAAACAAACTTTCTTCTTTACTATTTATTGCTTCCTGTATTCTTTTGACTGATAGCGATAGATATTCCTCACTCATATCTATGCCTATATACTTTCTGTTGTTTTTTATGGCAGCAACCCCTGTTGTCGAACTGCCACAGAACGGATCAAGCACCAGATCTCCTTCTCTTGTTGATGCTTTTATTATTCTATCAAGTAACTGAAGAGGCTTCTGGGTGGGATGTTTACCAAATTTTTTTTCATCCTTTCCGGGCGGTAGAATATTCCATAAATTTTTCATCTGTTTCCCACTATTCATTTCTTTCATAAGCCTGTAATTAAAGAAATGATGGCTTGCTTTATCCCTCGCTGCCCATATTATTGTTTCAGTAGAATGGGTAAAATATCTGCATGAAAGATTTGGTGGAGGGTTTATTTTATACCATACGATATCATTCAGTATTTTAAAACCCAACTCTTGCATAGCAAAGCCAACAGAATATATTATATGTGATGTTCCTGAAACCCATATGGTACCATCCCTCTTTAAAACCTTCTGGCAGAGCAAAAGCCATTTTTTAACAAACTCATAGTTTTCTTTAAATCCCCTGCTTTTATCCCATTCACCCTTGTTAACTAAAACCATCCTTCCACTGTTGCAGGTTATTCCGTTGTTGGATAAAAAATAAGGAGGGTCAGCAAAGATCATATCGACAGATTCAGACATTGCCTTTTCAAGCACATCTATGGCATCAGCATTAAAAAGTCTTATATCAAAAGAAGGGGTATGATAGTAAAGTGATTTTTTTTTGCTGTCATTGTATTCTGTCGCCTCTTCGCTTACTAAAAAATCATCCTTTATACTGTGTGTATATTTTTTACTTTTTAAACTCATATAATCATTTTACCACATTATATCTCGAGCATCATATAACTCTTTCATCCATAGCATATGGTTTTAAATTCACAGCGAAGGCATTTTGAGCTATCATCAGTCGGATTAAATGATTCACTATTTATTATATCGTATATCTCTTTTTTTATAAGTTCTTCAAAAAGTTTCTGATGATCATCAAATTCGTGTTTTTCATCATAAAGCATATCCTCCTGAACTGTTGATGAGCCAAGAAGCATGATTGAAGCATTGAAAACTCTGTAATCATTAAAAAGATTTTTGAATGTTAGTATGTAAAATGGTAATTGAAGAGAGCCAACACTTTTAAAATCATTAGTCTCAAGAGCCTTAAACTTTGGAAGTGAATAAGAGGATGTTGATGATGTCTTGAAATCTATTATAAGGATTTGACTCTTATCTGTTACTATAAGATCGCTCTTTGCGTTTATATTAAACCTTTCATCACCATAGGACACAATATCCTCTCTTTCAATCTCTGTTCCAAGCACAGAAAAATTTTTTCTGTTGTAATTAAAATACTGATATACCTCAAAAACCTTTTTTAATATCTGGTTTTTTATGAAGTGTGTCTCGGGTGAATTTTTGTCAAGGCTTTTATCAACCACAGTGTTAACACACTCATCTATGTATTTTTTTATATCATCGTCGCTGATATCAGAGAAAAGAACCCTATTATTCCACCTTTTAAAAAACTGGTGTAAAACTGCGTGAATGATTGTGCCTGTATCCCTGTTTGTTATATCATCCTCAATAACCTCCTTTTCATTAAGTCTTAGAAGATAGCCGTAATAAAACTTAAGCTCACAATCTGAGTATGCTAAAAGTGATGATGCGGAGTATGAAAAGTTTTTAAGATACTTTTTTATATCATCAGTTTTTCCCACAGCTTCCGGTGAATTTAATTTGAATGATATGCGGGGGGTTAATATTTTATCATCAACTGATGAATCAATCTTATCCGTTTCCTTTTCAATCCCCCAAACAATTCTTTCAACAAGCGGACTTCTGACATCCTTTCTGTTATCGGTGTGATAGATGAATACATTTTGAGCACTCCTAACCATGTTTTCAAAGTAATAACGGTATATATCAGATGTTGATTTAAGATCGCTTATATCCAGTTTTTTTCTTATGTAGTCCGAGATAAAACCCTTAAAATCACTCTTAGGAGGCATAACGCTATCTATCATATCAAGTATGAAGAGATTTTTAAATTTCAGTCCTCTCGTTTCAAGAAATCCAATACACTGAAGTCCCTCTATTGGGCTTCCAGCAAAGGGACAGTTTATCTCATCAAATATGGTATCGAGAAAAACAAAGTATGATTTCTTTTTCCGAAAGCTTTCAAGAGCTATATCACGCTCAAGTATATCACTCAGCTTTATCATTATGTTTTCAATCACACCAAGCCAATATGGATGGGATGATGAAAGAGAGTTTTTTATAAGAAAATCTGTAAGCGATATAACCTTTGATATGAAATCTTTTATATTCTCTATCCTCTCAAAAGGTATCAGTATATTTTTGTTGATATAATCCACAGTCTCCCACCCATCACCGAGAAGATCCTTTAAATCAGAAAGCTCAATAAATTTCGTCATCGTTTTTGAATAATGAGCTTCAATATCAGATAAAAAGCTATATGTCCTCTTTTCATCAGAGCCGAGTTTAAGATTTTTTATGTATGGATGGGACAAAAATTTTATGTAGTATGAAAGCGGATAAAAGCATCTTCCGTTTTCCTCAATAGAATTTTCAACAAGCCTTGAAAGTGATTTTAAGAGTGAAAAAACTGGCGAAAACTTTGCTGAAAAACCAGCTGATATGTTAAATTTTTTAACATCGTAGAGCATATTTTCAACAAGAGGCAGAATCATTGATGAGTCAGGAATTACCACAGCCGTATCACTGTCAAACTCAATCCTGCCGTCATCAAGTATTTTTCCATATTCTCTTATATCGTTTTTAAGAGCAAAGATCTCCTCATGACGGTTGAAGGTTCTTCTTATCCTGATATTATCAGATATATCAAAACTATGATCTGATTCAAAGTCATCATCAAGAAAAGATATAGCGTTTTTGAGAAGTGGATGATCTATATAGATGAAGTGTGAGTTTTTAAGCTTATATATGGATTTAAATATACTTTTTTCTGACTCAGTTGATATAAAGAACCCAGCAAATATTATATTTTCAAAACCGTTTAGGTTTATTTTATCCATACTCTCTGAAAAATTGCTGTAGATCATTGCTCTTGAATATCTGTTCTCTGAAAGAAGATAATCATAAAATTTTTTATAAAGTTCTGAAAACCTTTTATACTTCTTGCGAATATCTATTTCATTTTTTATGGTCATATTATCGCTTATAAGAAAATCATATACCTTTATATTCTCTGGTTTTATATTGTTAATTCTGAGCTCTTCAAAATCAGATATTATAAATTTTCCCCAGCCAAAGTAATTATCAAAGCTTATATCAGATGAATTAAACAGCCCCTTTATATCAGAGTAAAAGTTTTTATAAAGGAGTGTCATCATATCAATAGAATCTATATAATTAAATTTAAAATTTTTTAAGGCAAGCTTTTGAACAAAATCATCCAGTGAAAATATTTGTGGGAGAAATGCTGGTGTTTTGGTTATCTCTGATATACTATTTTTGAGATAATAACCAAGCCTCATATCAGGAAATACAACAATATTGTTTGTTATATCCGAAGATTTTAAGATATCCAAAGCAATAAAGTCCACAAGAGATGTACGAGGATTGATTATTTCAAGCTTTTTCATTCACCCTCTCAATAGAATTTTCATCTATATAGAATATAAACCCTTCTGTCTTTTTTAAAGGGTATATAGCCGAAACAGCTTTTATATATTTCATAAGCTGTTCTTTATAATCTGAGGATTTTTTACCTGTTTTAAAGTCTATTATTGAAACCGAGTCTCTATCCACAACAATTCTGTCTGGTCTCAACACATTCCCATCCTTTAAGACGATCTCAACCTCATTTCTTATGACTCGCCCATCCTTTGTTTTAAAAAATCCAGACATGAATGGATCTGCAAGTATATCAGCCAGCCTCTTTGATATCTCAAATCTTAAGCTGTCATTAGCTCTTACATTTTCTTCCCTCAGCGCAAGATCTATTATCTCATCCATACTTCTGATATCTTCCACAAAATCTACAAGCGAAAGACACCTGTGATAAATCCTTCCCCTTATCTCAGTCTCACTCTCTCTATCAGGCCTTTTTATAAATGGATGAATTATTTTGTTTTCATCACTAAGGATGCCCTCAACATAGGATGGCATTTCATCCTTTTTTTCCTTTTTTATATCAGGTTTTTTACCACCTTCTGCATTTTCAAATAGCTCTAATATTTTTTTTGAACGGCTATTCTTTACAACTATATTATACAGTTCAAGCCTTGCTCTTGTGAGTGCGACATAGACAGTATTTATATCAGATATAGTATCCTTTCTCTTTTTTTCCATATAAACATCACCAAGATTTTTTATATTTGATGCGGCATCCTTCTTTATTTTTAAAACCTCTATTCCATCCTCCATCTGAGCAAAATACATTGTATCTGTGTTTGAATCAATATTTTTTTCAAAAAGATTTATAACAGCATCAAACTCAAGCCCTTTTGCCTTGTGAAATGTCATAACGTTTACTGCATTAAGAGATGAGGCAAGCTCTATTGAAAACTCTTCATTGTCATCAGCAATATTATTAAACTCCATATAATCTATGAGTTCCCTTGAACTATTTATCTTTGATGAACTCTGGAGATTGAAAACAAGATCAACAAACTTAAAGAGAAATGCTGAATAGTCCTTAAAATTTTCATAGATTTGAAACCTTCTGTATATAAGGTTCACAGTTTCATAAACACTCAGGTATCCTGTGCCATTGAAAAGCTCTGAGAAATACTCTTCCCAGATTTCTGGATATTTTTCCCTAAAAAGCTTGTAAAGTGGATACCGTCTCATCCCATCCTTAACTCTATTAAAAATAAGCTCATCAATATCCTTTCTTTTTATAACATCAACCCTCTTTAAAAAAACCTCAGAAAATATGAATGATGAAAATGAAAAATCATCATCTGGCATATCAAGAAATTTCAACAGTGAAAAAAGCGATGATATGACATAATTTTTTCTTATATCCATAGAGCTGTAGGATGCAACAGGAATATTTTCTTCATTAAGCCATCCCACCACTTCTTGAGCCTTATCATTCTTGTAGGTGAGTATTGCAATGGATGAATAAGAATGCCTTTTGAGAAGCTCATTAACGCTATCAACAACCATCTTTTTTACAGCATCATCCTCATACTCTTCATCACCATTCTTCAAATCAATTACAACTGTCTTAAAGTATCCATCATCCAATCTTGCCGATTTGTGCTCAACAGAATATATATCCTTGAAATCATTGAGATTGTTATCCTGACAGAAGGAAACAAATTCATTGGAACCAAAGAATGAATTCACATATTCAAGTATTTTTTTGCCACTCCTGTAGTTTATATCCACCGAAAAATCCTCTATACCGTTTAGAAGCGATGATACATTTATATACCTATTATCAGAGTTAGTCTTATCTATAAACTCTTTTATTATTTCATAATCAGCATTTCTAAACATATATATGGCTTGTTTGATATCACCTATAAAAAACCCACTGCCATTTTTTGATATCGCCTCCTCAACAAGGGGACGAAGCATTGTCCACTGTGGATATGAAGTATCCTGAAACTCATCTATTAAAAAATGATTGATAAATGATGAAAGTTTTATGTATATATCCATTATACGGCTTCCTCTATCATCAGCAGAATTTAGGTAATTATCCATCTCCCTTGAAATGTTTGATAGAACTACATACTCTGACTCTCTTTTATAAATATTAAAGTAATCAAAAAATGATCTGTATGCTTTTATATAAGGATAAAAATAAAGACATGACTCAAGAGAAATGTACTCTATAGATCTGCTGATTATTTCATTTTCAAGCAACTCCATATCGCTTGTCCTTTCTGTTCGCTGATAGAAAACTGATAAACCCTTAGTGGAGATAACAGCATTCGCGATCATAGATGCATCATTCTTATCAATGGCATCAATAACACCTTTATACATTTTTGCATCACCAGATATAGATTTTAACCTCTTAGCTGTAAGCAATATATCACTCTGAAGCTTTAAAAGTTTTTTAGATAAACTATTATCAGGAAGTTTTATACTTCTAAGATAGACATCCTCTTTAAGAGCAAACTCTTTAAACCTCTTTACAATCTCTGGAAGTGGATTTATGAAAAATCTGTTTGATGTATGATTTATTATATCAACCACCTCATCAAGCTCATTTAAAAGCTTGATATCCTTAAGTGCGGAGTATATAAAACTCTTGAAGGCATCATCAATTATATCATTATAGCTGAATGTAAGCTCTGACACAGGAGTAAAACCCAGCTCTCTCATGGATGAGTTAAATATCTTTAGAAGAAATGAGTCTATGGTTACGACATTAAAAAAGGAATAGTTATCAATTATATAATCAACTACTTCAGCTGCCTTTTGTTTTAATCTCCCAGCATCAAGCGATAGATACTCATTGAGCCTTGATGTTCTTTCACTCTCACCCACTGCAAGGTTTTTCAGTATTGTTATGATTCTCCTTTTCATATCCTTTGCAGCATTTTCAGTAAATGTTATGGCAAGTATGTTGGAGATATTGTTTGAGATAATTCTATCTGAAAGAATAAACTGTATGTATCTGCTTGCTAATTTTTCAGTTTTGCCTGAACCAGCACAGGTATGAATAAGGTGGATGTGAGGAAACTTTAATAAGTCATCTCTTATCGGCCATTTGTTTTGCATAAATTATTGATTTATTGAATCTGTTTCAACTCTATATTTTTTATATTCTTGGGAATCTTTGCTGCGGTATAGAAATCTCTTTTTGCGTCAGGATTGTCATCTGAAATTTCAAAGACATTCACTCTGTAAGAGATAGTAGCAGTATTGTTTTTTATGCTTACACTATCTATTTTAAATACTCCCTGAGCTATATCTGATTTGGAGATTAAAATAACAACCTGCTCCTTATTAAAATTTATATCAGAAATCTTCTCCCTTATTCGGTTGTGCTCTGTAAAGCTTTTCCATCCAAAGGATGATTGAAAAATCTTATAATCACACGGGACATCAATAGGAGTAATACTTGATGGTTCCTTTCCCATCTCAGGAACGACAACCTTTTTCAATTTTTTTTCAGTCTTCATATCAGCATAGAGATTGATCTTTTTATCAAGATCTGACTCTTTAAGATTGACATAAACCTTATTTTTTTCTTTAGCCATTTCAGCAAGCTGTGTAAATGCATCAACAGGTTTTTCGCTGACACCACCAAAGCCATCATTTTTTACAATCTTTATTGATGAACCACTATCATAAACCCTTACAGTAGTTGTATCCACATCATCAATATGTGCCCTTTTTAAATCATTGATAGATCTGTTAGCCTGAGCAATCTGTGCAGCAGCATAGTCCACATTAGGAGGGGTTATGACCATCCTTGAACTGTATTTACGCTGGATAAGTAGATAAACAACCATTAAAACTATAAAAAATATAAATAGAAATAAATAAATCTTTTTAAGGTTTTTCATATACCAATAATTTATTCTACAATATTTTAATTTTTTTTAGATTTCAATACAATGTTTTAAAGGATGCTACAATGGAATTAAAAATATTGATATTTTTATCAAAGTTTTCCTTTTTGGATGAATAAGATATTGTATAAAATCCCTTCTTAGCAGGAATAACTATTATTTTTTCCTTTAGCCAGTAAGAATTTGAAGCTGTGGCTTCTATTGACTCAAAGTCCTTTAACTCTCTGTTTATTTCCACAGCCTTTCTAATGTTTACCTCTATATCCTTTGGCTCTTCATATTTTTCAGTAGCAGTTTCATAACTGCCATCTGATGCCTTAGATTGAATATCAATAAAGCTTTTGTAATCCTTTTTGCTTGATGGATGATAATACTTTAATGTTATTGATGTCTTGGTATCCTCTGTACTTATTAAGACAAGTTTAAAAATTTTATTTTTATTATCAGATTCTTTATTCCTTTGAGCAGTCCATGTAGTTGGTATTTTACATGAAAAATATTTTTTATCCATAACAAAGTTTTTCATTTTAACCTCAGCAGAGTAAACATTTGTTATCATTAAAAGCGCAGCAATTATTAGTTTCATATCTCCTCCTCTATAACAGAAGACAGAAAACAGAGGACAGAAGACAGATATAAGGAGTTCCTTTAAATTCTGATTTCTGACTTCTGTCCTCTGACCTCTGTCTTCTGTTTTCTGTCATCTGTTCTCTGACCTCTGACTTCTGTCATCTGTTTTCTTATAAATGATTACTAACTTATTCCTTTTATAACCGATGATAGCTTTGAATCAAAGTTATCATCAGATGTTAAATTTTTCTCAAGAGCGATGAGATCATCAGTTTTTATATCTTTTATATGATTTGTTATATCATACGGTGAAAGTTTATAAACATCCTTGCCAGAAAATACTGAATATTTATCAATATTCTTTTTTTCCTTGCTGCTCAGTGTGTTCCTTCTTTCAAGCTCCTTTTGAACAGCAAGCAAAATCTCACTCTTAGCTGATGATGAAGAAGGCATATTTGAATAATATCTCATACCTGAAGTTTCTATAAAATCATCAGTGTTATCCGACTGTTCATAGTTTCTTCTAAGAGTCATAACTTTATCAGCATAATCGCTCATGCCTGAAAACTTATCAAATATAGTTTTAAAAGCCTCATCTTTTCTTTCCTTAGTATACTTTGCTTGATAAAGAAGACCAGCTGAATACTTTTCTCTCACATCAGGGGAATAAGTATCACCTATACTCTTTGATATGCTAATATTAGCCATTTCTCTGACAACAAGAGGAGAAATATATGTTAAAAGTTCTTTTTTTGCAACACTGTTTTTTATCAAATCATCAGCGGTATAACCGTTTACCCTTAAAAACTGCTCAACTATCTTTGCATCAATGGTTATTTTATTCCCGTCGTTTAATGACTCAACGCCATTGATATACTCCACAGATATTTCAGGTTTTTTATCAGTATAGAGCTGGTTATAGAGATTTTTACCAGTAGATGTCTTTGATATCTCAGTTTTTGCTGAGGCTGAGATATATGATGACAGGGCAGCTCTTTTATTAGCATCTATAACCTCAGATGTAAACGAGCTTCTGTTAGCATTTATCACATTTACATAGGATGATACATCCTTATCATTTTTTAATCCACCACGATCGAAAAAGTTTGATAGTATGTACATCTGTTCATCAAGAGGCTTTGATTTTATTGCTTTAAGCTCCTCGCTATTGAGGATGTTCATATCCAGCATCTTTTGTGAGACATTATCAACAGCGATAGAGAGTTCATTGTATCTATCCACCTGAGACATCCTTGAATCACTCATAGCTATAAAAGCACTTGATGTGGTACCATTCTGAAGCTCACTCTCAATAAACTTTCCAAGCACAGCATTTCTTTCTTTTATGCTCATATTTGACCATGAGGTTGTTGAAAATCTTAAAGTGCCTGCCTGTGCCCATGACACATACTCGACATAAAGACCATCTGTAAACACCTTCTCCCACTTCCTTATTGCTATCTCAATATTTGATATATTCACACTTTGCTTTCCCTGAGCGTCCATCCATTCAACAAGTTTTTCAGGTGGTATGCATATTCTAAGATCACATATCATCCTTGATTTATCAAGCCTTGTTTCAAGTGTTTTGCTCAAAGAATTTAACTCCTTTGGATCATAGTTCCTTGAAACTATCCTATCAAGCTCTATCAATTCATTGCTGTAAGAAATAAGCTTGTTTGTTCTTGCTTTATCTATCTTTAAAAGCTCTTTTTGAAGGTTTAAATCCTTCACAAGCTTATCCGCATAAACCACATTAAGCTTAGTTGAAATCTCAACCTCAAACTCATCAAGCCTGCTTTTGTAAGCGTTTATTTTCTCCTTATCAGGAAAAACCTTTTCATAGAGATCCTTCGATTTTTCTATGGCTGATGAAGCAAAACTTTTTATAGCATTCTTTGATCTGGTTATAAAACTATCAGATGAGCTTGAAGGCTTTGATTCTTTATTATCAGTATTAGTGGACAATCCACTGCCTGACTTTTTTTCAGCGACTGTTGATTTGCTGGCCTTAAGCTTTGTGATATCAGGTTTTAATGTTTTGCTCTCTGTATATGTTGTAGAAAAAACATTTGATGGTTTTGCAACTATGTTATCACTTATTTTTACAACACCGTTTGAAGCAGAAGGAATAGTAGAAGAGCCTGAAGCATTTAATGAGGCCATTGCCTTATTAGTTGGCTTTAACGATGTAGCAGTAGTATTGCTGCCAGCAGAAAAAGCTGAGAGCATACCCTTTGGAGATATAGATGATTTTTTTGCAGTAGTAGTACTATTAACTGGTAGGCTGCTTGAACCATCCTCTGATGCTTCATCATCTACGATGACACCATCCTCACCATGAGAAGCAGATGATGAGATAGATGAATTTATCTTTCCACCAAGCATCTTTTTAACAAACTCATCCCAGAGTGAAACCTTTGAGAAACTTAATGCTTCATATCTGTTAGAATCATATCTCAATGATGGTAAATATATGGCAAGACCATATGTTCTATCCCTGTATGAAAGCCCAGTAGAATTTTGATAATCACCACCCTTCTGTGAGATCACAAGTTTTTTTGTTATAACATTTATGAGATTATCAGTAAGTGAAATCAGCTCAGTATCCTTCATTTTGGCTCTGGCATTTTTGAGATAATCAACAAGATCTGTTGTCCTTGTCATAATATTCTCAGTCTGGGTGTTCATAGAAACACCAATATCTATTGTTTCACGCTGTTCTCCATTAAGAAAGAAAAAGGCATTTTCTGTTACACTTTTATCAGTTATTGTTTTAAAATCATCAGAATTTATTGCTTTTTCAATCCATCTGTTAAATGCTGATATAAACTCATCATACTTTGATGCATCAACAGCACTAAGAGTAGTGGATTTATCATTATACCTTCCAAAGGCTGTCATCTTTGATGAGCTGTATGCACTATCATAGACATCAACCATTCCACGAGCAACACTCTTAATGTCGCTTGTTTTATTCATAAGATTAAGGATATCATCATAAGGATATCCAGCACCCGGAATCATCTCCTCACTTGCAACAATATACTTAGCCTCATCCTTTAACTCGCCAACAACCTCTGCCATCTGCATAAGGCATGCATCCATAGCAAATATATCAACCTTTTTACCATATGTTTTTGATATGCTTTTTAGAGCGGACTTAAGCTGTGGCACGCTTATGCTGTTACCACTAACATCATCATAAGATATACCAAAATAACCATTACCATGATTCCATATTATAACCAGAAGCTTATCAGGTTTAAATCTCTTTATAGCCTTCTGAGCAGATATTGCAAAGTGTTTATAGCTTCCCATATCTCCATCCGGGGTTTGAGCTATAACCTTTGAAACTATATCTTTGCTGTTACTATTATCCTTTGTTACAAAATAAGTAACTGCACCATCTGAAAAAGAAGCAAACTTATTTGAATCCCTGTCAATTTTATTGCTTTCAACAACCACAGCAACCTTATCAGTTGAACCAACCATCTCCATTTCGTTTATATCATTCTTGGAAAAATTGAGAACACCGAGATCATTAACGCCATTCATAAAAACAAAGACAAGCCATTCATATTTATCCTTCATTACAACGCTGGATGTTGATCTGTCTATCTTGGCAGTTACCTGCTGATTCTCTATCTTTTGAGTGTTTTTAATAAGGTCATCATAACCACTCAAAAGATCATTCTCCTCAGAAAATAAGGGCACAATCGGCAAAAGGATAAAAAGTAAAATCTTAATAATATTATTCATAACTACCTCTAACTATGTAATACATCAAATATGGCAAACAATCAAGACTTAAAAGGCCTATATGTCAATGGGAAAAAAGACCCACCTAATCAATGCCTTTTTGTAACAAGTATATAGTTAACAAGCTTGTTTGTGGCATCAACTATTTTACCAAAATTTTCAATCTTTTTTTTGAAACTGATTTTTTTCCTTGGTGTTATAAGACTTTTTTTTACTATATAATCAAACTCGCCCATATGCACCCCCCTAACCTCATTCAGTGGATACACCCTACAATTATTATTATAGCAGAAAGGCTTATAAATGTTTATTGACAAAAATCAACATCAATAGCCATAGGACCTAATTTATATATGGGAAAATGAGATAGCATAAAATAGGTCTTTTTCCTATTTTTAATATAATTAGGATTATAGTAAAATATATTTATGAAAAAATCAAACATACTGTTATTCAAAATTTTGTTGTTTTCTTTTTTTATTTTTATATCATCAAGCTATTTAACGGCAGAAACAAATAGAAATGACAATGATATACAGTATAGAATAAGCAATACATTTAAAACTGCCGGAATTCAATCGGAAGAAATTTTTTCAAACATTGATATTCCAGACCCATCTTCATCCGCTACATTTGCCAGTCCGATACCTCTTTCTGCAAGCGATCAAGCAAGTATATACTGGGGATATGTAACAACTCTATGGCACACAATTGAGTCTCAGATATCTGACTCAAGCATATCATCAAATCATGCACCATCATTTGAGCTGATATCAAAAAACATACTGTCAAGGACATATACATCCAGTGACCAATCATTTGATCAAAGCAGTTTTATCTCTGATTTTGAAAACGTTTCAGGTGGTAAATTTATAGGTGGTAATTCAATAAAGTTTCTTATAGATGGAGAGGAATCTTTCAGATATAAAGACTACCTCATAAAAAATGCTAAAAAAAGTATTTTTATATCAAGCTGGGCTTTCTATGATGATATAACAGGAGCTGATGCTCTTAATATGCTTGTTATGAAACAAGAACAGGGTGTTGATATAAACATAATAGTTGACGGAAACATAGTAAAAAGCCATGGAGTTTCGATAGTAAAAAGAATGGAAGAAGCTGGTATAAAAGTTATAAGGCATAAGGAAAAGGATAGGAAGTCAGATATATGGCATATGAAAATGATTGTGATTGATAATGAATATGCAATAGTGGGTGGTATGAACTTTGGAGACCCTTATTCTCACAAGGACCCAAATGGTCCAAAGTGGAGGGATACTGATGTATTGTTTACTGGTCCAGCAGTATCGAAGGCCAGCGAGATATTTGCAGAGATATGGAATGATGAACTGAAAAAAAACTCATTAAAATTTCCAGAGCTTCCTTATCATTTCAAATCATCCCAATCAAATGGCAACACAAAGATATCCTTTTCATTTTCAAATCCACCAGAGGAGTTTGGAAGTCCAATTCTATCAGCTATTATAAAAGCTATAAGAGGGGCAAGAAAAAAGATAAACATAGAAAATGCATACTTTGTCCCAATACCAGCTTTGACAGAAGCCCTTCTTGAGGCAAGAGCCAGAGGTGTTGAGGTAAACATATTTACAAATTCAAAGGGAAGCATAGATGCTGAATCAAAACCACTCACTGATGTCTCTATGAAAAGCCTCTTCCCGCTGTTTAAATCAGGAGCAGGGATATACCTTAAAAAGGGAGATACACTTCATTCAAAGTTTATGACAGTTGATGGGATATTTATATCAATAGGTTCTTACAATCTCCATCCACGTGGCGAAAGGTATGATACTGAATTAAACGTAAATATAATAGACAAAGAAAACGCTCAATATCTTGATAAAGTTTTTGAGCATGATATAACAACGCTTGCTACGAGGGTTAACTCAGAAAGCGAACTTGTTCCTGATTCAAGCATAATTTCAGAGATAACGGAAAAATATTTTTTCTCACAGCTTAATAAAACCAAACAGAATTAGTTTTGATCTACCTTTCAAAGTATGGTCGCGATATATAAGGTTTTTTCTCAGGCTTTACATCTGATTTTATCAGTTCAACCTCGCTTACAAGAACTGAGCGTGGGCATACAATGCTTGCTGGTACTGCATCGTTGTAATAGAATGGACCCCTTTCTAAAAAATTATACACCATTTCTTTATCCTCAGTATAAGTGATGTCTCTCAATGCTCTAAGGCTTATGCCATCAAACTTTGAAGGTGACAGATACTCCTTCTTACCTGTTTTTATATCAAGCAGATATGCAATTGATGGAGGTGGAAGAGATTCGTCCGAAAAATAATAAGAAGAAAGTTTTTTAATCACGAGTATCTTATCTATGTTCTGATCCTTAGCAATGCCCATTGCCTCCTTCATAAACTTTTTATAATTAAGTGTTTTTGCAGACTTTATGAATACATTTGATGGGAATGTATTATTAAACATTCTGTATGTCCCTCTTGAATGGCCATTGGAGTTTTTATAAAATTTGCTTGGTCTTCTTGATGAATAGATATCGTTTAAAATACCATTTTTAACGAGCACTAGTTTAGATGGAACAACACCCTCATCATCAATATCATACCCACCAACAAGGGACTTACCATTGTATTCTTTAATAAAAGGATCATCAGTTATATCTATAAAACCTGCAACAACCTTTCTACCCTTTCTATCAACAAGCAGCGGTATATCATAATAATATTTTAGCCAATCCTCATTTTCGGTTTCAGGAAGCGGATAAAAAGAAATATTTCTTATAAAAAGTGTATTAAAAAACTCAGCCCCCGACTTCCGCATTTTTTCAACAAAATGAGGCAAGTGTAATTTTTCTCTCCAATGATAGAGTTTCCAAAAAGTCCGTAAGGCCGATGTAGTGCCTAATTGGAATTTGGGTCTTGACATACATAAAA